>ERZ857480.87486-NODE-135595-length-133478-cov-11.1038_pt1 | contig 133478 bp, 116 predicted proteins | sample MGYA00519767_ERZ857480 | MGnify/ENA primary metagenome ERZ857480 (study PRJEB31778, sample SAMEA3449210) | human gut metagenome | biome: human gut; feature: human-associated habitat; material: faeces | place: United Kingdom | collected 2010/2012 ...
AGCGCCGGGCTTGAGCGTGCGCTTTATCTCTCGCTTCGCTCGGTGCTTTATTTTACTTTATGCTTGCAATTTACTTTGGTCTGCTATGCTCATTCCTCATTCCTCATTTCTCATTCCTCCCCTCCTCACTAAAATCTCTCCCCACATCTTGCATTTTCCCTCAAAATGTGCTATCATTATCTCTATAGGGGGTCTTATCCATGAAAAAACTCTTTTCCGTAATTTTTATGAACTTTTTCGGCTTCGACATGATAATTTTCTTGGTTGCAGTCGCGACCGCCCTCGTCTTTTATTTCACTAAAAAATCGGCTGATGTTCTCTACAACAAGCTTCATCTTAACATCTTCGTTCCCGACTCAGGTGCTTCCCGCCGTCAGGCTGACAGCGATATTTCGGGCATTCGTGAAACAGATATCGTTTCTATGCGCAACCGCACAGGAAGCCTTTATTCTCTGTTCGTAAATCTCACAGGGATCTTCCCTCTCTTGGGTATCCTCGGCACTGTTATCTCCCTCCTCGGTATGGTGGGCGATATGACAAACGTTCAGGATAATTTCTATGGCGCTTTGACCTCCACTTTTTGGGGACTTGTTTTTGCTATAATCTTCAAATTTCTTGACGGCATAATCTCTGCAAAAATAGAGGATAACGAGAAAAATGTTCAGCTCTATCTTGAAAGAAACAACGCTGAACATTCCCAAAGCGGTGAACAGCCATGAATGGTTTCAGGAAAAATAAGGGCATAGTCCTTGAGCTGACTTCCCTGCTCGATGTTATCATGATAATGCTTTTCTGGGTCATGACCGATGTTTCCGCATCTGCTGACAGTCAGAAAGAGGACGCAAAAGCTCAGGTGCAGGCTGTCACTCAACAGCTTGAGGAGCAGGAGCAAAAGTCCGCTGACGAGTTAGAAAATCTCCGTGAGGATATGCAAAAGCAGATAGATGAAGCCTATAAAAAGGCTGAGAACATTAACAGCAATGCCGCAAAAAATCAGCAGGCGCTTGACGGCTACACTCAGGGTATGCTTATCTCACTTGATATGCGAAATGAAAACGGCTCTGACAAGCTGTATATTTCCCGAAATGATGAGGATATTATGACCGTGACCCCTGATGAAGATATCTCAGGCAGGCTCATATCACTTTTTGAAGGACTTGGTGCAGCAGACGGTGAAGTAATGCTTGCGGCAGTGGTCTATGACGGTGACGCTGTGCTTTATCGTAACATGAGGATAGTGGAAAACGCTGTGCAGGCTGTGTCAGACAAATACGAAAATGTTTACTTTACATACATAAACACTTCCAAATAGAAAGGACAATAAAAATGAGTATTCAGAACGATGTTGAAAAGCTCTACCGCAGTGACCTTGAAAAACAAAGACAAAAGCAGAAAAAGAAAAAGAAGAAAAAGCTTCTTGGTATCATGCTGATCGTCATTATCATTGCGGCGCTTATTCTTATAATGCAGTATCTTGGACTTGGACTAGGCGGTGGAAAAGGCGAAGGCTCAGGGGACGGCAAGGACGTAAGTGCTTCCTCCAATGAATCTTCCGTTACTACCACAACAACAGCAGTGCCAAAGGAATTTTATGACATCAAGGTTTCAGGAAGCACTTATATAATCGATGAGCGTGTGGTAGATCTTAAAAGTCTTGTTTCCACAGTGAAGCTTATGAGCGACAATGTTATCGTAAGGATAACAGACGACAACGCAACAAAGAACGCCATGGACGAGCTTAAAAAGGCTCTTACCGACGACGGCAGAGAGTTCACAGAAACAGTTCTTGACAATTCAGCTTTGGATAACAGCATGGCAGATACAACATCTGAAGCCGTAAGATAAAAACTGTAGGGGCGAACATCCTTCGCCCGTTTTCTGCATAATTTTAAAGAATACAGATATAAAATAAAATTGGGGACGGTCAAGCCGTCCTCTTTTCAGAAACAGAGGTAATATCATGCTTGGACTTACTTTAGAGGGCGGAGCCAGCAGAACGGTCTATTCTTGCGGAATAATGGACGCTCTGCTTGAGGATAAAATAATAGCCGATTATGTTATAGGCGTTTCGGCAGGAGCAGCTTTCGGCGTTTCTTACTGCTCAGGGCAGATAGGAAGAAATCTCCGTCTTGCCACTGAGTTCATGGGCACAAAGAAATACATGGGTGCAAGACATCTTATCGACCCGAAAAACCGATGCTACTATAACCTTGATTATGCCTACAATGTTGTGCCTAATGTTGAGCTTCCATTTGATTATGAAGCCTACAGAAACTTCAAGGGCAGATTTTGTGCAGTTGTTACAAACGTAAAAAACGGCAAGGCTGAGTACATGGACGTGCCAAAAGATGATACCCACTGGAATTTGCTTAGAGCAACCTGTGCGCTTCCTCTGCTTTTCCCTGAGATAGAGATAAACGGAGAAAAATATATGGACGGCGGTATATCAGATTCAATACCATATATGCAGGCAATAAAAGCAGGCTGTGACAAAAATATCGTTGTGCTGACCCGACCAAAGGGCTATGTTAAGACCCAGGAGCCTGCCACAAAGCTTGCCATGAAATATTATCACAAGCACCCTGAGTTTGCCGAAGCCATTGCCACAAGAGCCGAGAGATACAACAAATGTATCGCAGAGCTTATGGAGCTTAAAGCGGAGGGGAAAGTCTTTGTTTTCACACCTAAGACCACTTTCGGTGTGGGAAGAACAGAGGGCGACCCTGTAAAGCTGAGAAGGCTCTACGATTACGGCTACAACCACGCAAAATGGGCAATGGACGATCTGAAAAAATATCTTTGCAAGTAGGAATGAGGTAATAAAATGTCATACAAGCTGCCGCTTTTTGCTGCCGCCGCATTTCTGGGCGGTTATATGCTTATTTCAAACAGACAGCTAAGGGTGAACAAATACGAACTGAAAGTATCAAAGCTCCCTGAAAGCTTTGCAGGTAAAAAGATACTTCTTCTTGCAGATCTTCACAAGAAGCGTTACGGGGACAATTTCAACAATCTGGTAAATTCCTGTATTGCCGCCGAGCCTGACTTTATTTTCTTTGCAGGTGATCTTTACAGCCGTGACGAAACGGACATGATACCGAAGCTTGCCCTTATGAAAAGGCTAAAACATATTGCACCGACCTATTATATTTTCGGTAACCATGAAACTGACAACATGGATAATGCCGAAGCCCTTGCTTTGAAACTCACCGAATGTGGAGTACACATTCTGAGAAACAACATGGAGCAGATAAAAATAGGTGAGGATCACATCAATATATACGGCACTCAGCTTCCCCAAAGATTTTACCGCAACGAAGATTTTTCACATCACGACCTGCCGCAGATTACAAAGGACGAGCTTACAAAGCTTTTAGGCGAGCCTGACAGGAGCGAGTGTAACTTTTTGCTTTCGCACACACCGCTGGCGTTCCGTGCTTATGCGGACTGGGGAGCAGATGTGACGTTTTCGGGTCACTGTCACGGGGGAGTTATAAGATTGCCTTTTATTGGCGGAATACTTTCTCCTGAACGGAAATTCTTTCCAAGATACACAAAGGGCATTTACGAACTTAACGCTGAACAGGGCTTGGCAAAGCTTGCTGTTACGGCGGGGCTTGGTAAATTCAGGCTGAATAATCCCTCGGAAATAATGATTTGCACACTTGAAAGGCAGGAATAAATATGTATCAGAAACAATTTGCAGAATATTTTGACAAGCACATGGAGGAGATCCTTCGTGACCTGGACGAGATTATTTCTATTGAGAGCGTAGGCGACATAAATGCCCCTGTTAAGCCATTTGGCGAGGGTTCTCGCAAGGCTCTTGACTGGGGAAAGTCTTATCTTGAAAAGCTCGGCATGACAACAAAGGACTTTGACGGCTATGCTGTTCACGGTGATTTTTACCCTGAGGGAGAATGTAAGCTTGCTGTGCTTTCACATCTTGACACTGTTCCCGCAGGCGAGGGCTGGAGCTATCCGCCTTTCAAGCTGACTAAAGCTGACGGAAAGCTTTTCGGCAGAGGAACAATTGACGACAAAGGTCCGAGCGTTGCGGTGCTGTGGGCTGTAAAGGCTATCAAAGAGCTTAACATTCCTATAAAAAAGAACTTCCGTGTTATTTTCGGTGGCAATGAAGAGGGCGGCTGTGAGGACATGGAATATTATGAAAGCAAACAGCCTTTTCCTGAAATGGTGTTCACCCCCGACGGCTCTTTTCCTGTACTCAACTGCGAAAAGGGCATGGTGCATCTTACATTCTCTGCTGAATTTTCAGACGATAAGATAGCTGAGATAAATGGTGGAAGCGTTATAAATGCTATCCCGGACAAGTGCATTGTGAAGTTTGCTGACGACAGTGAGAAAGTCATCAGAGGAAAATCGTCACACGGGTCAAGACCTGAAAACGGCGACAATGCGGTGACAAAATTTGTGGCAGAATACAAAAATGAAAATGCTCTCCTTGGTGGGTTGGCTGAGCTTTTCCCACACGGAGAATGCAACGGAAAGTCCTGCGGTCTTGGTTTTTCAGACGATGTATCAGGCGAGATGACCTGTGCGCTGACTATCCTTAAAACTGAGGGTGGCAGGCTTCATGGCGGTATCGACATACGCTTCCCTATTGACAAGACGCTTGCTGAGATAAGCGGTATCATAACTTCGGCACTTGAAAGCAAGGGCTTCAAGGTGGACGAGCTTGACGGCATGGAGCCACATTATGTGGACGAAAACAGTGAGTTCGTTCAGACTTTGCTCAGGGTCTACGAAAAGGTCAAGGGCGAAAAGGGAAAATGTATCGCAGAGGGCGGAATAACCTACGTTCACAACACAAAGGGCGGTGTTGCGTTCGGTGCGGAATTTCCTGAGGAAAACAACAATATGCACGGAGCTGACGAGCATATTTCCATGGAAACTTTCAAAATAAATCTGAATATGTACGCTAATGCTATTGCAGAGCTTTGCGGTGAATAATTGGGTGTGCATGGCTCTTGACAAAGTGTGATTTTAGTGGTATACTTTATTACATAAAAGCTTAAAAGCGTAAAAGCAAAGGGAGCATGACGGACAATGAAGATTTGTATAGTTGGACTTGGACTTATAGGCGGTTCGCTTGCCAAAGCAATAAAAAAGAACACTCATGAGAGCTGTTTCGGTATAGATATTGACAGGGGAACGATAGCAGGGGCGCTGGCTCAGGAAGCTATCGACGGTGAAATGACCATTGACGACCTTGCAGGCTGTGACGTTGTTATTGTGGGACTTCACCCTGAGGCTACCATAAAATTCATCACTGAGAATGCAGGCAAGTTCAAGAAGGGCGGTATCGTTCTTGACACTTGTGGAGTAAAGGGCGAGATAGTCAAAGCTGTAGAGGGCGTTTGCATTGAAAACGGCGTAAACTTTCTCGGCTGTCACCCTATGGCAGGACGTGAATTTTCGGGCTTTGCATACTCGGTGGACAATCTTTTTGAAAAAGCTAGCTTTATAATGACGCCTACTGACAGAACGCCTATGAGGGTGGTGCAGGAGATATCAAGGCTTGCATACAACATAGGTTTTGCAAAGGTCGTTGTATCAAACGTTGAGGAGCATGACAGCGTTATTGCGTTCACTTCTCAGCTTGCTCACGTTGTTTCAAGTTCCTATGTAAAAAGCCCTAGCCTTCTGAAGCAGGCAGGCTTTTCGGCAGGGTCATTCAAAGACCTTACGAGAGTGGCTAAACTCAACGAGGATATGTGGACGGAGCTTTTCCTTATGAACCGTGGTCCACTGGTGGACGAGATAGAGCATATAATCGCAAGATTAACGGAGTATCGTGATGCTATTGCAAATAATGACGCTCAAAGGTTGCATGACCTGCTTAAAGAGGGTCGAGAGCTTAAGGAATTGTCTAATAATAGCTAAATAAGAAAACAAAGCGGTGTCAGAGTTCAATTCTCTGCACCGCTTTTTGTTTATTCTTCTGTGTCTGTATCGTCGTCTGTATTATCAGTTTCTTCCTGCTCTTCATTTTCGTCAGGTTCGTCAGGCTCGGACAAATTGGTATCGTCGCTTTCGTCTGTATCGTGGATATCTTTATCATTATCCTTGTTGGCTGACTTATTGTCGCCTACTGTTTTGTTTTTCACTATCATAAGATACTCAGCGGCAATAAGAGCTACGCACAAAACGCAGACCACACCAATAATAACGCCCATTGATGAACCGCTCTTTTTTTCCGACACCGGACTTGCGGCTTTTGAGGTCGCTTCTGCTTCTGAGCTTTCAAGCTTCACGGCTTCAGGTTCTTTTATCACTATTTTAAAATGCCCTACTGAGCCGTCCTTATAAACAATATCTATCTTTGTTTCGCCTGTGCTGAGGGTCTGGAACTTGCCGTCCTCGAATATAAGCACTTCGCCGTTGGCTACTGTTACGCTGTCAACATCTGTAAGCCCTATATCCTCGGGAGCGATAGGGTACTTGGAATAGTCAACGTCTATTTCGATATAATCGCTGTCGTCCTGCTGAACGTCTGCAGCGTCCTGATACTTGACGATACCATTCTCTACCTGATTTGATATGGCATTGAGGTTTTCGTCATCAAGGGAATTTACTGTGAGATAAAGCACTGTTGAGGTGAGCTTTTCGTCTGCGACTTTGAAATGGAGAGTCGCATAATCACCGTCAAAGTCTGTGCCGTCTGCGTTCACATAGTTATATACAAACTTACCTGCAAAGGCATTGTCTACTGCCATGCCTCCTGCTTTATCATTGGTTTCGCACTTTTCAAACTCTACAAGGCTATCGTCATAGCCCACGGAGATAGAGGCGTTTGAGATAAGGTGGTCGCACTGGATATTTATTTTCGCTGTGAACTTTTTATCCTTTACCTCGCTGACCACAAGCTTTACAACTGTCGGCGTAGAAGTCGGAGTGTCCGGAACATAGGAATAAGATGTGGTAGTTCCCCATGTGGTGGTTTCCCATGTCTGAGCTGTGGTAGTTGTAGTCGTTTCAGTGTCCTCCCGCTGAGGCTGAGCGGTAGTGGTTGTTTCCGGTACAGGATCTGTGGCTGGCACATCGGTTGTCACAGGCGTTTCGGGATCAGCGAAACACACTGAGGTCATTGCCATGACCGCTGCAAAAAATCCCACTGTTACTTTCTTGAAATCCATTATTTACTCTCCTGATATTGTTTTTGACGTAAACAAGGGCTGCCGCCATAAAGACCGCAGCCCATGATTTTCCTTTTTATTAGTCCTCAATAAGAGTTACTTTCTTCATGACCTGATCTACAAGCGGCTTATCGTTGAAATTTACGTCAACTGCTGCGATCTCGTCAACAACGTCCATACCCTCGACTACCTTGCCGAATGCTGCATACTGTCCGTCAAGATGAGGAGCGTCCTGGTGCATGATGAAAAACTGTGAGCTTGCTGAATTTGGCATTGCTGAACGTGCCATTGAGATAACGCCTCTTGTATGCTTGAGGTCGTTACGAACACCATTGGCAAGGAACTCGCCTTTTATCTTCTCTTTTGCACCGCCCATGCCTGTTCCCATTGGGTCGCCACCCTGTATCATAAATCCTGAGATAACTCTATGGAATATCAGTCCGTCATAAAAGCCTTCTTTTACAAGCTTTTCAAAATTTGCGACTGTGATAGGCGCAACGTCAGGATAAAGCTCGATCTTGATATTCTTTCCGTTTGCCATTTCTATATTTACCATGTTAATACTCTCCTTATTATCTGTTAATACAAAATTTACTTGGATTTTGGCAGCTCGCCACGTTTATTTTTCTCCATAAGATCATTGAAATACAATGTGACAGGAGTTGGAACTTTCTTGAAAAGCCCCTTTTTCTCAACCTCGTCACAAACGATATAATCTCTTTCACCGTCATTATTTACGCAATAGAGCCTGTCTGTTTTATAGAAGCCGCCGTTGCCGTCATCTCTGTTCTTATCAAAACAGCCGAAGATATCCTTTGCCATAAGCTCGCAAAGTCTGAGTATCTTCTCATAGTTGGTATGCTCGCTCCACTTTTCAAGCTCTTCATGGAAAAACTGCTGGACAGGAACGTCATTGACTTCCATTTTTCTTATTATTCTCGCAAGGCATATAGAAGCGTCCTGATCGGTAAGCTTATCAAGTCTTGCATTCTTATAATCAAGTATATACTCATTTAATGTAGCATAAAGCAACTTATCATACTGAAACGGCTTGCCTTTGCCTGAAAACTTTATGATAGGGTTATCGGTATTGATCTTCAATTTTATCTCTCCAATTCAATTTATTCTGGCAATACCCCTAATGACTGCCTTTACCCCGATCATCTGCCATATTTTTCGTTAAATTCTTTCACCTTCTGCGCCAAAAACTCTTCCGATACTGAACCGATAGCATCGTCGTCCTCGCTGTGGTCAACAGAGCCAAGGCCCTCCACAAGAGCCTCATCGACGGATATTCCCTTTATATCCTTATACTCTGCATAGTCCTCAGGCTTTTTTGCATAAGGAAGCTCAGCCACCTTTGCGGCTGTGGTTTCTGCACTTATAGCTTCGATATTGCCTGTATCACGCTTCTCCTGAGCCACTTTCTCGTCATGTATCCTATATATCTCCTCAAGCTTTGAGTCGATACCTTCAACGGACGCCACGCTTATATCCTCCTTATGAGAAGCTACAAATCTTGCGTGTTCCTCCTCATAAAGCTTTTCATACTCGCTCTGGGCATCGGTTATCTCAGCCTGTCCTACCGGGTTCACGTCGTAGTCGGCATAGGTCTTTACGGGATCGTTTTTCTTTTCAGCCAGCTCTTTTTCAAGCTGCTCCATCTTGCTGCGGATAGTTTCCGGCTCTATGGTATCGGTTATCTTCTCAGCGTGTACCTTATCGCTGCTGGACTCCTTCACAAAAGCCGTATCTCCGCCTGCTCTCTTCACAGGCGTGTTCCATATATCATCAGCATTTATCTGCTGCTTTTTAGGCTGTGTCGATGTTTTGGGCTCGGAGCTTTTTCTGCTGAACAGACCCATAAGATCTCCCCCTTTTTATTGGCATGATGATCTGATATCGGCTTTTTATGCCTGACATCTTATACTTATTTATTATACAATATTTTCACCAAAATTGCAAACCTTTTGGCAGTTACTTTTTGTACGATTTTTTAAACTCTTTTTGTGCATTTTGTTTCGTATTAATATAATATAAATATAAAATTCACGCTTAGTTAATGTAATCTATACTAATATTTGCTATACTATATTTGTTAAGTTATTTATTTTGTTAATTAAAAACAAAAAACAAATTAGTTTAAGAAAACTATTTTTGGCATAAAGATACACAAAAATACCCGATCGTGAAGAAGATAACACGAATAAGAAGGGTAAAAGCTTAAGTATATATGAAGTAAATTCATGGAGGAGGATCTATTTATGACAAGACCGTCACTTGGGATAACGGCAATGGAACTTTTTGCCTGCAATCCTTTCAGGGTGCTCGGCATAGCCGTTGACACTCCTACTGCTGATGTCACGCTCACATACAAAAAGTTGCTTGATATGGCGGCTAAAGGTGACACGGCTGATTATGAAACGCCTTATGATTTTGATTTTCTGCCGCCTTTCTCCCGTTCTGAAAAGGATCTGAAAACGGCTTATGCAAAGATCGCCAGCAACGGATACAGATGCTTCGCATTCTCTGATCCTATATTTTCGGCTTCCCTGAACATTGATGACGTTATGCTCAACCTCAGAGATATTTCATGCTATGACTGTTTCCTCAGATGTTATATGTGGCTCATCACCAATGACAGAGATTTTGAAGAGCCTGAGCTTTGGATACCACTTTGTCAGTACATAGACAAGATGATAATGTCAAGCCCTGAGCAATGGGATAAGTATTTTGACCATCGTTTTCCGCAGGATATGCTTGACAGCTCAATGTCTGCGCTGAGGTCTTTCTATGCCACATTCTGCGATATAATTCTGCTTCCTATCAAGGAAATGGTAAGAGGCTCAATGAAGTGCAGATCCGCAATGGAGATACTTAAGATCGCAAAGGTGGACGTTGACGAGATATTCCCTGACATTGACATTCCACAGGCTAACCTGCCTAAGAGGGGCGAGCCTGCGCCGAAGCTCAAGATCGCTGTCAAGGACGGCGAGGAATACTATGATGTTACAACAGGCAAAATGGTAAGCTTTGAGGGCGACGAGGACTCTGCTATCGAAAGCAACGATTTCTCTGCGGCTGCAAGCTCCATTTCTGCTGACGCTATCGTTGGCGAGGACGGTCCTGACAGCGAGCCTATACCTGACGAGCCTGAGGAAAATCCTGAGCTTAAGGTAGTTCCGCCTCCAGCTCCCGTTCAGCCTGAGCCTGTAGCAGTACAGCCTGCACCAGAGCCACAGCCTATACCAGAGCCACAGCCTGCTCCTGCACCGACGCCTGCAGAGGACATCCAGTCTGCTCCTGTATTCAACACAAAGCCGATGGCTCAGAGCGGTATTCCCGGCGAGATAAACGCACCTATAAGAAAGAGAAAGATCTTTATTCCGGGACACGAGGGCATTTCAGGCTCTGCACCTGCAAGCCAGCCTGTTTCTGCTCCTGTTCCGCCAGTTTCACAGCCTGCACCTGCTCAAACGCCTGTTCAGACAGCACAGCAGACAGTTTCAGCACCTGTGTACAGCCAGCCTGCTCCACAGCCTGCGGCGGAAGCTCCGAAGCCTGCGGCTAAAAAGCCATACAAGAAGGCGAACAAGGGACTTACTTCCCTTATTGATACAGTTGACGAGGCAATAAACGACACCTCGGACATAATCCTTACTGACGAGGCTGAGGAAGAGGAAAACCTCTACACTGACACTCTTATCAAGATGCTGAGGGCAAACCGCTCAAACAATCAGCTTATGAAGAGCGTTGACACAAGGCATATTTACGACAACGGCGACAGCCTTGGCAGACCTGAGGAAGCAGAGCTTTCTATGGACGCTATCAACATGAAGAAAATGGACAAAAGCCTGCTCAATTCTTCATATGATAACATCAGCACCAAGGAGACCGATCCTAAGAAGCTTCGTGAGGAGAAATACCGCAACATCAACATCAATGATATGCTCAATCCAACAGTAGGAAGCCAGATGCACAAAGAATACACTCCTGACGCTATCGAGGAATTTGTTAAAGCTAAAAAGCAGGAAAAGTCCGCCATAAAGGGTATTTGGAAGCTTCTTGGCGTTCTGTCGCTTTTGTTGATCATTTATCTTATACTGCTTTACACGGGGCTTATTTGATGACGATATAAAGTGTTGCAGAATATCCGCAACGTGGTGTAACGAAAAAAAATAAGTAAACAAAACGTCGGGCAAGCGGGACGTCGCATTTCTGCAAAGCAGAAATTGCACCGTTTCCCTACAGGGTTTGTGAAACGCACCAAATCGTGCGAATAATGCAGATTGTACAGGCGACAAGACGGGACGTCGAGGGCGCCGTCCCCTACATGATAGTGCAATGCGCATTTTTTTACGGAAATAAACAGTGTTAGAAATTTAGATAACAGATTTATAAGGGGTGGGATTTCCGCCCCTTTTTTGCAATAAGGAGAAATTTTATGAAAGAATACATACTCTCTTTAGATCAGGGAACGACTTCCTCCAGAGCGGTGCTTTTTAACGCAAAGGGTGAAAAGGTTGCGAGCGTACAGAAAGAATATCCGCAGATATTCCCCGGCAACGGCTGGGTGGAGCATGACCCTATGGACATACTGGAAAGTCAGCTCAGTTCTGCTCGTGAGGTCATTGCAAAGGCTGGGATAACAGCGGAGGACGTGGCGGCTATCGGCATCGCAAACCAGCGTGAAACGACGATACTTTGGGACAAGAACACCGGCAAGCCTGTTTATAACGCTATCGTTTGGCAATGCAGGAGGACTTCTGAGGACTGCGCACGAATGGAAAGTCAGGGCTTGCAAAAGTTTTTCAAGGACAAGACGGGACTTCTTATCGACCCTTATTTCTCTGCCACAAAGATAAAGTGGATACTTGAAAATGTTGAGGGTGTGAGGGAGCGTGCGGAAAAGGGAGAGATACTTTTCGGCACTGTGGATTGCTGGCTCATATGGAATCTGACAGGGGGAAGGGTACACGTTACGGACTACTCCAATGCTTCCAGGACTATGCTTTTCAACATTCACACCCTTGAATGGGACAGGGAGATACTGGGACTTTTGGGCATACCCAGCTGTATGCTCCCTGAGGTCAAAGAATGTTCGGGTGACTTGGGCGAAACTGAGGAGAACATTTTCGGAAGCAGGATAAAGATCGCAGGCTGTGCAGGAGATCAGCAGGCGGCACTTTTTGGGCAATGCTGTTTCCGTGAGGGCGATGTGAAAAACACCTACGGCACAGGCGGTTTTCTGCTTATGAACACAGGTGAAAAGCCTGTGGAAAGCCGTCATGGGCTGCTCACGACTATTGCCTGGGGCATAGGAGGAAAGGTGAATTATGCTCTGGAGGGGTCGGTATTCGTATCGGGTGCGGCGGTAAAATGGCTTCGTGATGAGCTTTGCATAATACACACTGCGGCAGAAACCGAGGAGCTTGCAAGAAGCGTTGAGGACGCAGGGGGAGTTTACTTTGTGCCTGCATTCGTGGGACTTGGCGCACCATACTGGAAGCCTGAAGCCAGGGGCATGATAACAGGGCTTACAAGAGGAACAAACAGATGCCACATAGTCAGGGCAACATTGGAAGCTATGTGCTATCAGACCTATGACGTTCTCATGGCGATGGAGGAGGACGCTGGGGCTATCGGAAGCATAAAGGCTGACGGCGGTGCGGCAAACAACGATTTTCTTATGGAATTTCAGGCTGATATATTGGGCCATTCGGTCATAAGGCCTTATAACGTGGAATCCACCGCAACAGGTGCGGCATATCTTGCAGGGCTTGGCTGTGGGCTTTGGGGCAGTATGGAAGAGCTTGTTGGCGTTTCGGATAAGTTCAGGGAGTTTATTCCGTCTATGAGCGAGAGTAAACGCAGTGATCTGATAAGTGGTTGGAAGAAAGCAGTTCAAGCGGCTATTGAAAAATAAATCAGAAAAGGAATAGAAGAAACCGAGCGAAGCGAGAGATAAAGCGCACGGTCAAGCCCGGCGCCAGAGGGCTTGTGGGGTCAAGGGGCAAAGCCCCTGCGGAGCTTGAGGCAGAGCCTCAATAGGCGTAAGCCTACAAGCGGTGCAGAAAAAGACTTAAAAGAATAACAAAGTAAAAGAAACAACAAAGCGGTGTCGGAGAAAAAATCTCTGCACCGCTTTTTTTCTATCCCATTAAACAAAGTGAATTCCGCAAAGAGCGACAGCGATTTTGCGGCACAACAAACTGTTCCGAAAATAATTTGGCATCAAAGATATAACAAACACAGATTTACACCTCCGAACGGGACGTCGCATTTCTGCAAAGCAGAAATTGAGCCGCTCCCCTACAGGTGCGGTGGGAGAGTTTTACAGTTGGTGAACAGTGTTCGCCCATACACGATTTGTGCGGATATCGCAAGTTTGTGAGGCAAAAAAAATCGGGCGACCTTGGGTGGGTCGCCCTTTCTGTTATATATCTTTTATTTCATTAAGCACCTGGGCACATAGGAAAAGCGAACCGCATATAAGATTCACTCCGTGAGGATTCTCGTTTATTAGCTGACGTGCCATTTCAAGGGCAGGCTTTGGACTTTGCTCTGCCCTGCCGCCTGCGTTGGTTATGATGTCGGCAAGGTCAGAGGCAGTTTCGGCTCTGTCGCTGAAACCGTCAACTGTGTAGAATTTGTCTACATACGGTATAATTTTCTTTACTGCCTCGGTGATGTTTTTATCCCTGCACATTCCCATAACGGCGTAGCATGGGCGTTTTTCACAATGCTCCAATACGCCTGCCAAGGCTGACAAGCCGTCGGGATTGTGTGCGCCGTCCAGTATCAAAAGCGGCTCACGGCTGAGTATCTGCACTCTGCCTTGGAGCTGGGCTTTTTTGATGCCCTCAAAAATTTTATCCTGGGGAATTTTCAGGGTATCGTTGATAAGGCGTATGCCGCTTATGACGCTCATGGCATTCAGCACCTGATGTGCGCCGCCCATTGTGACTTCATAGGGCTGTCCTTTGAACTCAAACTTTGAGCCGAAAACGTCACAGCTTATAAGTTTGAGCTGATTGATGTCGGGGATAACGAGCTGAGAAAGATTTTTCACCGCCTGCTCTCTGACAGTGCGGATAACTTTCATGTCGTTGCCTGCACTCAAAACGCATGGGCAGTGGGGTTTTATAACGCCTGCTTTCTGATAGGCTATTTTCTCAAGGGTGTCACCCAGAATGGCGGTATGGTCAAAGTCCACTGAGCCTATAACTGTTAGGACAGGGGTTTTTATAACGTTGGTGCTGTCTAAAAGTCCTCCAAGACCTGTTTCAAGGACGACTATATCGCAGTTTTCCTCGGCAAAATAGAGGAAAGCTATGGCGGTGGTTATTTCAAACTGAGAGAAATTCTCACGGTCGCAGTGCATATCGGTGACGGCTTTCACACGCTTTGCCATTTTCGCAAGGGCAGGCTTTGGGATATCAATGCCGTTTATTTTTATCCTGTCGGTATAGCTTATTATATAAGGCGAGGTGAAAAGACCTGTTTTCATCCCTGCACACTGAAAGACCTCGCTGAACATCTGCGCCATTGAACCTTTGCCGTTCGTGCCTGCGATATGAACGAATTTAAGGCTGTCCTGCGGGTCGCCAAGGTCGGAAAGCAAGGCTTTTATTCTGGATAGGTCTTTAACGGGCTTGCCTGAATGGGAAAAGCTGTTTATAAATTCAAGTTCGTCTATGTCTTTGGTATTTTCTATCAATGTTATCCCTACATTTCGTCTATTATTTCTTTAAGCTCTCTTGCGGTGTCTATATTCACACCTGCGGTCTTTGCAAGCTCCTCTACTGTGGCTTTTTTGAGAGCCTCTTTGGTCTTATACTCGGTGATGAGTTTTGCGGCTTTTTTATCGCCTATGCCTTTGACCTTGGTTATTTCAAGTCGGTGGGCATTCTTTTTATGCTTTTGTGCCTGATAGGTTATGGCTACTCTATGGACTTCGTCCTGAATGGCGGTAACAAGATTGAACGCCGCTCTGCACTTTGCAAGGCTTATTTCTCCGCCGCCTGTGGCAACGGCCCGTGTGCGGTGCTTGGAGTCTTTCACAAGTCCGAACAATGGGCAGGTCACACCCATTCGCTCTAAGACAGGCTCAACGGCATTGACATGGCCGTTTCCACCGTCCAGCAAGATAAGGTCGGGCATAATGGAAAAGCCCTCGTCTGTTTTCTCAAAGTAGTTTCTAAAGCGACGTTCTATGACCTCCTGCATACAGGCATAGTCATTTTGCTCTGCAACTGTTTTGATAGAAAACTTTTTATAATACTTCTTGCATGGTCTGCCGTTTTCAAAGACCACCATGCCTGCGACCATATTTGTAGAGGCGAGGTTTGATATATCGTAGCACTCGATATATTTCGGGGTCTTGGGAAGTCCCAATGCTTTGGCAAGCTCCTCAAGGGCGGTTATCTCACGGCTCGTTCTGCCGACTTTTATGGAGAGATACTCGGTGGCGTTGCTTTTGGCAAGGGTGGTAAGGCGGAGAAACTGTCCTCTTTTCGGAGTAGAGATATTCACGGCATGGTCATACTTCTGGCGGAGAAATTTCTCTATTATCTCGCCGTTTGTGATATCCTCGTCAAGAAGGATATCTTTCGGTATACTGTCTTTGGAGGAATAATACTGCATGAGAAAATCTTCACGCATTTTTATGCTGTCGTCTTTTTCCCCAAGGAAATAGGAAGCCTTATCAAAAAGTCTGCCCCCACGATACATTATAACGCTTGCACACGCCATTTCGCCATTTTGAGCAATGGCGATTATATCAGTGTCACGAATATCATCATTAATTATCTTCTGACTTTCAGCGGCTTTCTGTATGGCTTGGATACGGTCACGGAGCTTTGCGGCAAGCTCAAAGTCAAGCTCCTCAGCGGCTTTGTTCATTTCCTCGGTGAGTCTTTCAACTGAATCTGACGAGCCGTTTCGGATATAGTCCACCGCCTGACGGACGATAGAATTATACTCCTCTTTGGAGAATTTTCCTGTGCAAACGCCCATGCACTGCTTTATGTGCATATTAAGGCAGGGACGCTGTTTTCTGAAATCCTGCGGGAATTTTCGGGTGCAGGTAGGGAGCATAAAGACTTTATTGGCTTCGATAACGGCTTGTTTTACTGCGAACGAGCTTGTATAGGGCCCTATATACTCTGCACCGTCATCATATTTTTGCAATACGGCTTGCAAACGTGGGTATTCCTCATTTGTGACCCTTATATAGCTATAGCCCTTATCGTCTTTCAGCAGGATATTATACTTCGGGGTATACTGCTTTATAAGAGAACACTCCAGCACCAGGGCTTCAAACTCAGAGTCGGTGACGATAAAGTCATAGTCATAGACGTGGGACACCATTTTCCACACCTTTGGCAGGTGATCCTGACACTTTCTGAAATAAGATGTCACACGGTTGCGGAGATTTTTCGCCTTGCCGATATATATTATTTTCTTCATTTTGTCTTTCATTATATAACAGCCCGGCGAGGTGGTGAGCTTTGAAGTTTTATCACGCAGAAATGGCAGGCGTGGGTTGTCTTCATCTGTAATGTACATAAATTCTCCTAACTGAAACTAAAAGCAAAGGCAATACGAGTTGTCCGTATTGCCTTGCTATTATCTCTTACCAATACATAAATACAGGAGTACCCATATCTATTTTTTCATAAACGTATTTTGCTTTATCTAAAGGCATATTTATACAGCCGTGTGAGCCCCATGTGCTTGACTTATAACGCTCACCGCCAAAGTTGCCGTTCTGCCATGATGCGTCGTGAAGTCCTATGCCGATAGTGGAAACGTTGTTCCAATAGTCAACATAGGAAGCGTAAGACTGTCCGTCGGCTGATCCTCTGAGGGTCTTGCCCTTTTCCTTATACCAAAGCTTATAAACACCGCCAGGGGTATTTCTTGACTTGCTTGGATAGCCTGAAACTATATCAGACTCCATTGTGAGCTTGCCGTCTTTATAATACCACAAATGCTGTGCAGTAAGGTCTACCTCGATATAAGTGTTGCCGTAATCCTTATCGGCTGTACGCCAATCCTTATTGCAGGTATACTCATAGGCTGAGTCAGGGTTTACATAGTAGACAGGCTCAGTTTCGGCAGACTCGCCCTTTTCAACAAGGTCCACGATAAGGTCGCAGGTCTTTTGCTGGTCTATCCACCAGCCGTAACAGCCCTGGCCCTCGGGAATAGTGATAGTTCCACGCTTTGTGGTCTTGAACTCTCTGTCCTTGCCATAGGTATCATACTTATCTGCAAGGTCTTCAACATATGCCATTGCCTTATCTTCATCAACTGTATAGCCGGCTTCGGCGTTATCCTCGTCAAAGGTTATCCAATCCATGATAGTATCACCTGTGAGAGTTTCGGTGGTGTAGATAAAATCGAATGTTATTTCGATATTGTTAAGGTTATTGAGCTTCTTGCAGGTCTCTTCAAGCATATCCGCTGTTATGGCAGGCTTTTTATAGCAATCTGCCTTTGAGATATCAACGTCAAAGCTACCGTCGTCAATCTGATTTTCCACATAGGAATAAAGCTCGTCTATCTTGTTCTCCTCCACAGCGTCGCCCGTAGTCTCTTTCACAACAACATAGCTGTTGTCGTCGCCTTTTTTGATATAGGCGTCCTCAGGATCTTTTGTGCTTTGGGAGTCAAGCACCTTTCTTTTCAGCACCTTTTCAAGCTTAGCCTTATCGTACTTAAACTTAGATTCAAAAGTGAAATCCGTACGCTTCATGGCAGAAGAGAACCATGAATAGTGGTTTTGCTGAGTATAATACTGTGTGATAAGGTTTTGAGTATTATCGTTATAGCCTATTTCAGACAGCTTTATGGAAAATGTTGTGCCGTCTTTCTTTGTAACGGTGATGGCTTCGGGGATAACAGCCTGCTCGCTTACGAGCTTATAGGCTTCCGCCTTGGTCTTTCCGCTGACCTCGATGCCGTTTATATATGTATTTCCAAGAAATCTATCCTTATACGAATTCATGCCCCACAGATAGAAGCCGCCTGCGGCGACTATCATAACTCCAACAACTGAGCATATTGCTATTGCGACAGTCTTTCCTGACGAGGACTTCTTTTTCTTCTTTTTTCCCTTCTTTGAAGTCTGCTTTGATGCAGGCTTTGCATTTTTACTGTTTGTTTCAGTTGTTTTGGGCTTTTTAGGCTTGATAGTTTCCTCGCCAAAGTCTGAAACTCCTCTTACGGGAGTGATAGGCTCGTCAAAGTCGCCGTCCTGCATTGCCATATTTTTAGCGATCATTCTTGCCATATCCTCATGGCTCATAGGGCGGTTCTGCGCCTGCGGCTTTGCGGCTTCATCGCTGTCGAGGGTAAGACCTTTCATATCAAGATCTATACCAAGCTCATTATCCTTTCTTTCTCTATCGTTCATAACATTACCTTTCCTTATATAACCTTATTATAATATACTCGTTTTACATTTATTTTACCCTATTATACAACACTATCACCTTTTTTTCAAGGAGTATTTCCTACAATATAAAGACAATTTTATGACGATTTCTCAACAGTTTTCATACAGTTGTATAAAAATGCAGTTTTCAAAATGTTATCCTGCATATTTTTCCCGTGGCAATGAATTTTTTTTGCAAAACCTCTTGAAAAAGATCACAATAAGTATTATAATATATGTGGTAAAGGTTCGCTTGGCGAGCCGATCATTAATTTAAGAAAGAAGGATCTGTATGTTAGATATCAAGATCGAACGTACCACTACTCCAAAGGAAAAACCGGCTGACGAAACAAAGCTTGGTTTCGGTCACATTTTTACTGACCATATGTTTGTTATGAATTATGACGCAGGTCAGGGTTGGCATGACGCTAGGATCGTGCCTTACGGCGACCTTTCACTCTCCCCTGCTGCTATGTGCCTGCACTACGGTCAGGAGATATTTGAAGGCCTTAAGGCTTATCGTACTGCTGACGGCTCTGTTCAGCTTTTCAGACCGCAGGAGAACTTCAAGAGAATGAACAACTCTGCTGAGAGAATGGTAATTCCTAAGATAAACGAAGAGGATATGCTCTACGCTCTGAAAACTCTTGTTAAAATGGAGCAGGACTGGGTACCTCACACAGAGGGCGCTTCCCTTTACATCAGACCATTTATCATCGCAGTTGACCCATATGTAGGTGTTAAGCCTGCTGACCACTATCTGTTCATCATTATTCTTTCACCTTCAGGCGCTTACTATTCAACCGGTCTTAACCCTGTTAAGATCTATGTTGAGAACAAGTATGTAAGAGCCGTAAGAGGCGGTACTGGTTTTGCTAAGACAGCCGCTAACTACGCTATCTCGCTTGCAGGTCAGGAAGAAGCTCACGAGCAGGATTACGAGCAGGTACTTTGGCTTGATGGTGTTGAGAGAAAGTATGTTGAGGAAGTTGGCTCAATGAACATCTTCTTCGTTATTGACGGCGAAGTTGTTACACCACAGCTTCTTGGCTCTGTTCTCCCTGGTATCACAAGAAAGTCTGCTATCGAGATATGCAAGAAGAAGGGCTACAAGGTAAGCGAGAGAAAGATCTCTATCGAGGAGATCGCTGAGGCTTACGACAACGGCAAGCTTGACGAGGTATTCGGCACCGGTACTGCTGCTGTTATCTCACCTGTTGGTCATCTTAAGTGGGGCGACAAGGTAATGGAGATAAACAACAACAAGATCGGCCCTGTTTCACAGATGCTTTATGATACAATGACAGGCATTCAGTGGGGCAAGATACCAGACGAGTTTGGCTGGATCGTTAAGATCGACTAATATCGTGAATAATCAATGCGGTCTGTGCTTCGGTATAGACCGCATTTTTCATAGGAGTGATAAAAATGGAGCTGCAGCAGATAATAGACAAGTCACACAGGATAGTATTTTTCGGGGGAGCAGGGGTATCAACAGAGAGCGGCATACCTGATTTTCGGTCGGTGGACGGACTTTACAATCAGAAATATGATTATCCCCCTGAGCAGATACTCAGCCACACGTTTTTTATGCGACACACAAAGGCATTTTATGATTTTTACCGTGACAAAATGCTTTGTCTGACGGCAAAGCCTAACAAGGCGCATTACAAGCTGGCGGAAATGGAGAGGGCAGGCATACTTTCTTCAGTTATCACGCAGAATATTGACGGACTTCACACGGCGGCAGGCAGCAAAAAGGTGCTGGAGCTTCACGGAAGCGTACACCGCAACTACTGCATGGACTGCGGAAAATTCTACACTGCAGAGGATATTTTAAACAGCACAGACATTCCGAAATGCACCTGCGGCGGAATAATCAAGCCTGATGTTGTGCTTTATGAGGAGGGGCTTGATGATAAAACTGTGACGGAGGCGGTGAGAGAGATATCTCAGTGCGACACGCTTATTATTGCAGGCACTTCTCTGACAGTTTATCCTGCGGCAGGAATGGTGAGATATTTTCAGGGGGATGATCTTGTGCTGATAAATCGGGACAAGACTTCCATGGACGGCTCCTGCGACCTTGTTATCCATGACAAGGTAGGGGAAACGTTGGATAAGATAGTGATAAAATAAGGACAACAAACGCAATTACAAAGAAATATAACAAATGGGCGAACATTGCAGTGGTGCAGTGTTCGCCCGTGTTTTTATGCTATTTTATTCGTCCATATGCTGAGCGGTATAAAGCTTGTAATACTCGCCTTTCTTTGCGATAAGCTGGTCATGAGTGCCGCACTCGGCAATGCCTTTGTTGTCGATATACATTATCTTATCGCAGTTTTTGATAGTGGAAAGTCTATGTGCGATAATAAATGAAGTTCTGCCAACAAGAAGTCTTTGAAGTCCCTGCTGAAGGAGCTTTTCTGTTCGTGCGTCTATTGATGAAGTTGCTTCGTCAAGGACAAGTATTTTCGGGTCGGAGAGGAGCGTTCTTGCAAAGGAGATAAGCTGTTTCTGTCCGCCTGAAAGCTTTGAGCCACGCTCGTTGACCTCGGTCATATAGCCGTCTTTCATTTCGTTTATGAACTCGTCTGCGCAGACTATCTTTGCGGCTTCTCTTATTTCTTCTTCCGTTGCGTCAAGTCTGCCGTAGCGGATATTATCATAAATAGTGCCGCTGAAAATAAAGCTGTCCTGAAGCATTATGCCCATTTGTGAGCGGAGAGAATGCAAGGTCGCCTGACTTATATCCTTGCCGTCTATGGTTATTTTACCGCTGTCAAGGTCATAAAATCTTGACAGGAGAGAAACTACTGTAGATTTTCCTGCGCCTGTTGGTCCAACGAGGGCAACGCTTTCGCCCGGCTTAACGTCAAAGGAGATATGCTCCAAAACTGTTTTGCCTTGCTCATAGCTGAATGTAACGTCATCAAATTTTACCTCACCTGTGATATCACCGATATCCTGAGCGTTCGGCTTGTCTGCGATAGTGGCAGGCTCGTCAAGGGTTTCAAAGATACGCTCAAGGTAGGCGATATTGTTGATGAAGTTATTGAAGATGTTTGACAGGTTCATGATAGGCTGCCAGAAGCTTGAAGCATAGCTTGTCATGGCAACGATAGTTCCAAGGCTCACTGCCGCAGGTGTCAGCACCAGCAGACCCACCACGAATATTGCGGCTCTCACAAGAGTAGAAACGTTGTCGGTAGCAGGCCAGACAAGGTTAGAATATTTCACGGCGTTTATCCAGCTTTTACGATATTTCTCGGAAAGTCTGTCGAATATCTGGGCGTTTTCTTCCTCACGGGTGAATATCTGGGTCACTCTTGCGCCTGTGATGTTTTCCTGCAAATAGGCGTTAAGGTTTGAGGATTTGTTTGAAACGTCCTGCCATGCTTTACGCTGTCTTTTCTTTATCATCATCATTATGACTGCAAATATCGGCAGACCCGAAAGCACCACCAATGACAGCTTCACATTCACAAAGAACATGAAAATCATGATGAAAAGCATATTAAGGCACTCGAGTATAACATTGATGATACCGTTTGAGAGCATATCCGACACGGAGTTTACATAGTTTACAACTCTTATAAGAATTTTGCCGTGTGGGCGGTTATCGTAATACTCAAATGGAAGCTCCTGCAAATGCTTGAAAAGATCGGTACGGATATCGAAGATTATATCCTGACCAACAACTGTCATTATCCTTGAACGGATAGTGGAGAATGTTATGGACACGGCTATAGTGCCGACAAATGCGAGGGTGAGCAGGACGAGCTGTCCCATATTTTTCTGAGGTATGGTATTATCAAGTGCATACTGGGTGATGAGCGGTCCGAGAAGTCCTGATATTGCGGCGAACACGCTGAGCATAAGGGCGGTTATCATTTTGCCCTTATATTTTTTGATATACACAAAGGAGCGTTTCAGGTGGGCGAAGTCAAATGGGGTTTCAAGGACTTCGTCAACGTCATAACGGTTTCTTGCCATTTAGACCGCCTCCTTTCCGAAGCCATCGTTCTGCAGCTTGAACACCTCGTAATAGTATCCCTTTTTGGCGATAAGCTCATCATGAGTACCCATTTCGGTTATCTTGCCGTCATCGAGGATTATTATCATATCAGCGTCTTTGGTGGAGGAGATACGCTGGGCTATTATTATCTTTGTGCATGGAAAATCGAGGTTTCTAAGGCTGTCCTGAATATACTTTTCTGTTTCCATATCCACGGCGGAGGTGGTATCGTCAAGGATAAGAATGGCAGGCTTTATGGCTAAGGCTCTTGCGAGGGAAAGTCTTTGCTTTTGTCCGCCTGAAAGACCTACGCCACGCTCGCCCACGATAGTTTCATAGCCGTCAGGCATTTTCTCAACGAATTCGTTTGCCGCCGCAAGCTTTGCATAGTGCTTAACGTCCTCTTCGGACATATCAGAGTCGCCGTATGCGATATTGCCGTCTATGGTATCAGAGAAAAGCAGGACGTCCTGCGTTGCCATACCTATTTGTGAGCGGAGCTGTGAGAGCTTACGCTTTCTTACATTCACACCGTCAACGAGGACTTCTCCTGAGTTGGTATCATAAAATCTTGGTATGAGATTTATAAGCGAGGTCTTGCCTGAACCTGTTTCGCCCATTATGGCAACTGTCTGACCTGCTTTTATCTTAAAGTTCACGTTGTCAAGGACTATATGCTTGCCAAACTTAAAGGTAACGTCCTTGAACTCGACATCTCCGTGAAGCCTTTCTGTCTGGTCAACTGCATCTTCACGGTCGGTGATGATAGGTCTTGCATAGTATATCTCGATGACCTTCATTGCGGAAGCCATGAACCTTTGCATATCGTTCACATAGATACCAAGGTTTCTGACAGGGTTTGCGATGCCCCAGATAAGTCCTGAGATAGCAACATACTCGCCCATTGTTATTTCCCCTTTTATAAGGAAAAATCCACCGCCAAGGAGCATTACAACTGACAAGGCGTTTGCGAAAGCTTCCATATAAGGGAAGAATTTAAGCCACAGCAGTGACGCTTTTTTGTTGGCATCAGAATACTCTTTATTGGCTTTTTGGAACTTTTCCATCTCATAGTCCTCACGGGCGAAGGCTTTTACAACTCTGTTGCCTGAGATGTTCTCCTGAGCGTCGGTATTCATTTGGGACAGCTTCTCACGGAGGTCAACGTAGACCGGCTTTGCCTTTTTATCAAGAAGCACCACCACGCCGAATATGAACGGTGTAACAGCCAGCAGAAGAAGTGCCATTTTCCAGCTTACCATAAAGAAATAAACTGATGAGGCTATAAACAGCGAACATGATTCAAGCATACCTTTAAAAACGAATGCCACTGCATGACGCACCATATCAAGGTCACCTGTGAGCCTTGTCATAAGGTCGCCTGTGCGGTTGCGGTCATAAAACTCCATATCCTGATTTTCGATACGCCTGAAAAGGTGCGTCCTTATTCTGTATATCATGCCCTGAGATGATAATTCATAGGTCATGTTGCAGGTGTACTGACAGATAGTTCTAAGCAGGGTAAAGCCCACCATGCCTGCAAGCAGCAGCCAGAACAGCTTTCTTTCATGCTCAAGATTAAAAAGTGCGTCCTTGCTTGAAAGAAACTTATCCACAAGCTCTTTGCTGAAATAAGGTGTGGTAAGATACAAGGCGTTGCATACGATAGACAGCACAAGGGCTGTTACATAGAATTTTCGGTAGCCTTTCAGATTGTGCCATATCCATTGAAGCTGGAACATATTCTTTCACTCTCCTTTTATTCTTCTAAACTTCATGCTCTCATAGGCACATATAAAAATATGAAACCCATACTCTTTTAAGCTATGGGATATTATAAGCCCTTTTCAAAATAAAGTCAAGGGGGTAAAAGCATTTAGTTTACATAAAGCAAGCTAAAAAATCAACGAAAACACGAAGCTTTTGTTGTGCTTTTTCACAAATTATGAATATGTTGTTATCTAATGATAGTCATATTTAGAAGAAAACGTTTTCTTTAACTGTTATATTATCTTAAACTAAGGTTTCGCACAATAAAATAACCGCCCTGAAATAACAGAGCGGATAGAGGATATTTTTGTATGCAATAATATGCGAGCGAAAAAGTCACCCTTACGGGTTTATTTAATCCTGAAAAACATCGGTGAAGTAGCCTGCGTTGGAGATAGGTTCATTGCCGCCTGCAAGGTGCTTTGTACAGCCCATGACGTGGCATCTGAAAAAGCCATAGTCGCCCTCACGCTCCTCACAGCCGAGGACTGTAACGGAGGTAGGCTGCATATTGAAGCCATGCCACATATTCATGGTGGAAATGCCCAGAAGGTGTCCTATCATCACCATTGATACGCCGAAGTGACAGAAGAACACAAGGGTTTCATCGCTGTGCTTTTCAATGCGGAACATACCGTTCTCGTGGATATAACCATGGTCGGCAAGAAGCTTATCAATACCCTCATGCACCCATTTAAGCTGTTCTTCAACATTGCCTGTTTGCATATAATCGGACTTGAACCAATTATTGCGGTCATAGTATATCTCTTTGTCCGCCCACTCGGTGGGGTACATATCCCATGGGATACGATGTCCTCCGTCAGAGGTGGGTATTATGCCGTTAAATTCTCTCAGCCAAGGGAGAGTTTCGGCGGTATCCCCACGGAGCTTCAGGGAATATTCCGCTGTGAGCTGTGCTCTGCCAAGGGGAGAAACGTAGAACTTTGAAACGTCCCAATTCTTTACACGCTGTGCAAGAAGCTCTGCTTCACGCTTGCCCTTTTCTGTAAGGGTATCATGAACGTAATCGGGGTCGCCGTGTCTGATAAAAATAAGACGCATAAAAATACCTCCTAGTTAGTCTGCCATTGGTTTTATTTCAGCGTTGTAGGCTCTTCTAAGGAAGAACAATGACGCCATGATCGAGAATATTTCGGCTATCGGGAACGCCCACCAAATAGCATCAAGCTTGCCTGTAAGGGAAAGAAGATACGCCACAGGAAGAAGCACAACAAGCTGTCTTGTAAATGAAACGAGCATAGAGGAAAGTCCCCTGCCAAGAGCCTGCAATGATGAAATTATGATTATATCAAAGCCTGCGAAGAAGAAGTGTGTGCTGATTATACGCAGGGCTGTTACGCCTATGCTTAGCATATTATCGCTTGCGTCAAAGAGTTTCAGAAGCTGTGCAGGGAAAATCTGCATAATGATAGTGCCGACTATCATGATAGACACAGAATATATCATGGCGTATTTTATTGCACCTGTGATACGCTTTTTCTTTCTTGCACCATAGTTATAGGCAACGATAGGGATAAGACCGTTATTAAGTCCGAAAACAGGCATGAAAACGAAGCTCTGAAGCTTGAAATACACACCGAAAACTGCGGCGGCGGTGTTTGAGAAGCCGATAAGTATTTTATTCATGCCGTATGTCATGATAGAAGAGATAGACTGCATTATGATGGACGGCAGGCCGACAGCGTAGATCTTCTTGATTATTTTCGCCTGCGGTCTATACTTCACAAGGTTTATGGTTATCTCTTTGTTGAACTTCATATTGAAGAAAAGTCCGAAAGCTGCAGCGGTGAACTGACCGATACAGGTAGCCACAGCCGCACCTGTTACGCCCCACTTAGGGAAGAAGCCCACGCCAAAGATAAAGCAAGGGTCGAGGATAATATTTATCACTGCGCCTATTCCCTGAGTATACATTGAATAGATAGTTTTACCTGTTGCCTGCAAGAGTTTTTCCATAGTCATCTGACAGAAAAGACCGATACTTAGCAGGGTGATGACAGTGAGGTACTGGTCGCCGTACTCGATTATGATTTTGCTTGAGGTTTGTGAGCGATAGAAGATCTCGGTGAAAAATGCACCGAAAACCACGAAGATAACGAAGTTCACAAGGCAGAGGAAAATGCCGTTATTGGCGGCGCTGTTGGCTTGTTTGAAGTTCTTTTCACCAAGTGATTTTGACAGCAGTGCGTTGATACCGACACCAGTGCCTGCACCGAGGGCTATCATAAGATTTTGCACAGGGAAAGCCAGTGACACGGCAGTGAGTGCGTCCTCGCTTATTTTGGCAACAAATATGCTGTCGACGATATTATAGAGAGCCTGCACGAGCATGGATATCATGATCGGCAGGGACATTTTGAACAGCAGATCACCTATGGGCTGCGTTCCCATTTTATTTTCTCTTACTTCTTCCATTTTACGATTCCCACCTTAGAGTTACTTTTTCTTAGAATATATACTTTAACCTTTTTATTATAGCATTTTTATACGAAAGGTGTATGAATTATTTGTTAAATCAGCACAAATCGGGTGGTGTCCTCTATGATTCAGAATTTATGCAAGTTCTGAGCACGGGCGAACGCTGTTCGCCCCTACCGATGTTTGTGGGGTTATCAAGGGTTGTGAGATAAACAATAATGCGAAATGTCAAGGGGGGTGGGCTGTCGAGGGCGCCAGCCCCTACAGATTGTTAGGGAAAGTTCGTTGTGCCGCAAAATCGCTACGCTCTTTGCGGATTTACATTTGCTCAGGGCGAGGGTGGGCGGTGCAGATTTTGTGCTCCGATATGGGGTTTGTTTGATATATGGCTCTCGTGTGCTTTTTACACTTTAATCTGCACCTTGTCGGCTTACGCCGAATGAGGCTCTGCCTCAAACTCCGCTCAGGGCTTTGCCCTAAGAACCCACAAGGGACTCTGTCCCTTGACCCTGCAAGCCCTCTAACGCCGGGCTTGAGCCTGCGTTTTATCTCTCGCTACGCTCGGTGCTGTTTTTTACTTTATGCTTGTTCTTTTCTTTGGTCAGCTTTGCTCATTCCTCATTCCTCATTCCTCACTCCTCATTCCTCATTCCTCACTCCTCACTCCTCACTTTACTCGCTTTACCGCTTGACGAAACCACTGTAAAGTAGTATAATATAAGAAATGCTGCTTATGCAAATTCTTTTACGGAGGTCCTTTATATGGAGAAAAAACCGTTTTATATCACTACCCCGATATATTACCCTTCCGGTAATCCTCATATCGGTCACTGCTACACCACTGTTGCCTGCGATTCTATTGCCAGATACAGACGTATGCAGGGCTATGATGTCATGTTCCTCACAGGCACTGACGAGCATGGTCTGAAAATCGAACAGAAGGCTGCTGAAAAGGGTGTTACACCTAAGGAATATGTTGATGAGGTAGTCAAGACTTTCAAAAAGCTTTGGAGCTACATGAACATCAGCTATGACAGATACATCAGAACTACTGACGATTATCACATTGAAACTGTTCAGAAGATCTTCAAGGCTCTTTATGACAAGGGCTACATTTACAAGGGCGAATACAAGGGCAAATACTGCACGCCTTGTGAGAGCTTCTGGACTGAGTCACAGCTTGACGAGAACGGCTGTTGTCCTGAGTGTCACAGAGAGGTAACAGAGGCTAAGGAGGAGGCTTACTTCTTCAAGATGTCGTCATTTGCTGAGAGGATAGAGAAGCTTCTCACTGAGACAGATTATCTCCAGCCAAAGACAAGAGCCACTGAGCTTGTAAACAACTTTATCAAGCCCGGTCTTGAGGATCTTTGTGTATCAAGAACCACTTTCAAGTGGGGTATTCCTGTTACATTTGATGACAAGCACGTCGTTTACGTTTGGATAGACGCACTTTCTAACTATATTTCTGCACTTGGTTTCTGGAACGAGCAGTACAATGATTTTGACAAGTTCTGGCCTGCTGACGTTCACATGGTAGCAAAGGATATCATGAGATTCCACGCTATCATTTGGCCTGCAATGCTTATGGCACTTGATCTTCCGCTGCCTAAGCATCTTGCTGTACACGGTTGGATAACATTCAACGGACAGAAGATGTCCAAGTCTTTGGGCAATGTTGTTGACCCATTCATTCTTGGTGAGAGATACGGTGCTGACGCTATCAGGTATCACATTCTGCGTGAAATGGCTTTGGGTGCAGACAGCTCATTCTCAAATGAGATAATGATAAACAGGATAAACTCTGATCTTGCAAATGGTCTTGGAAACCTTGTTTCAAGGACTGTAGCTATGGTTGACAAATATTTTGGCGGCACGTTGCCTACTGACAGAGAAGAGGGCGAATTTGACGCTGAGCTTATCGCTGAGGCTAAGGGACTTGTTGCAAAGGTAGACGAGTTCATGGACAAGACTCAGATAAACAACGCTTTGGCTGAGATATTCAAGGTAGTATCGAGAGCTAACAAGTACATTGATGAGACAGCTCCATGGGTACTTGGCAAGGACGAGAGCAAAAAGGCAAGACTTGCGACAGTTCTTTACAATCTGCTTGAAACTATCAGGATAGTATCAACGCTTCTCAGCAACTTTATGCCTACAACAATGCCAAAGGTATGGGAGCAGATAGGTGCGGCTGAGAGCGACATCACATACGAGAACGCTGGCAAGTTTGGTGTACTTCCTGCTGACGTTACAGTTCACAGGGGTGAGATCATCTTCCCAAGAATTGACGTTGACAAGGAGATAGAGGAGCTTAACAAGATAATAGGCAGCAATGCAGAGCCTGAGGAAAAGGCTGACGATGGATTTGAGCCTGCGCCTATAGCTGACGAGATAACCATAGATGATTTTGCAAAGGTAGATCTGAGAGTTGCTCTTGTTAAGGACTGCGAGAAGGTAAAGAAATCCAAGAAGCTTCTTTGCTTACAGCTTGACGATGGTTTTGGCGGCAGGCAGGTAGTATCGGGCATTGCGGCATGGTACAAGCCTGAAGATCTTATTGGCAAGAAGGTAGTTATTGTAGCCAATCTGAAGCCTGTGAAGCTTTGCGGAGTTGAGTCAAACGGCATGATATGTGCGGCTGACACACCTGACGGTGCGGCAAGCGTTATTTTCCCGGATCAGGACTTGCCATGCGGAGCTAAGCTTAGATAAAACATTTATAAAAAACAAGGAGCGGATTTCCGCTCCTTATATGCGTCTGTAGCTCAGTTGGATAGAGCGCAAGACTCCGACTCTTGAGGTCGCAGGTTCGATTCCTGTCAGGCGCACCAACAGGGGCGAGCCCCTGTACCATATCCGCTATCATTTATGGTAGCGGAATTTTTTATTTCCGCCCATAGGCGTGATATGCTTGGAGAGTTATATGTTCGCTGTGGCGGGCATTTTACGCTTTGCAATATATATAGCTGTATCATATCCGCCGTACTTTTTGTCGGCGGATTTTTCAGGAAATGCTCATATTAACAATTATTTCAGAATAAAGCATATAAATATTCACTTGACTTATAGTGTACTCCAAGTGATATAATTATTAAAATAAATACATAGGAGGATTTAACATGAACGTTCTTATTTTAAACGGAAGTCCGAGGATAAACGGAAACACTTCTATTGCCATTCGAGAAATGGAAAAGGTTTTTAAAGAAAGTGATGTTGAAGTAGAAACTGTTCTAATTGGGAACAAGGATATTCGTGGCTGTATTGCCTGCATGTCATGTTCAAAAACGGGCAAATGCGTATTCAATGACATGGTAAATGAAATCGCACCAAAGTTTGAGAAGGCTGACGGACTTGTTGTTGCAAGCCCTGTATATTACGCTTCTGCAAATGCAACTCTTATCGCCTGTCTTGACCGTTTGTTCTACAGCACACATTTTGACAAATCAATGAAGGTAGGAGCAAGTGTAGTTTGTGCAAGACGAGGCGGCTGTTCGGCTACATTTGATGAGCTTAACAAGTATTTCACTATTTGCAATATGCCTATTGCCTCAAGTCAGTATTGGAACAGTATTCACGGACGTGAAGTAGGCGAGGCTGAAATGGACGATGAGGGTAAACAGACAATGCGTGTACTTGCAAGAAACATGACTTTCCTTATGAAAAGCATTGCACTTGGCAAAGAAAAATACGGCTTACCTGAGGTCGAGGAACACGCTTGGACTCATTTTATCAGATAACTCTATACATAAAGAAAACATGAAAAATATCCGTTCTGCAAAAAACAGAACGGATATTTTTTAGTTATATATCATTCAGGCACTTTGTCACTCGCCTGCGCAGTTCTTCTCCTCCAAAGGGAAAGCCGAACTCTGCGGCAGAGCTTCCCCACTCAGGTGGGTGCTTCTTTGAGCCGTCAAAATAGCGGCTTTTCACCACGCCACGATAGCGTTTTGGCATTTTTGCCGCAAGCTCCTCACATTCTCTCAAGCGAAGCTGCACCTTTGCAAGGTCAAGCCACAAGTCAGTAAGTTTTTTCCCTCTGTGGGCTACCCTGCCGCAATGCTCCCCCACTGCGGCAAGCTGTGAGGACATTTCGCAGATATCTTCTTTAAGCTTCCACTCCTGCCACCTTAGTTTGCGATACTGTGAAAGCTTTCGCAGTGCGGCTGTATTAACTCTGCTTCCACCGCTTCTGAAATTATATCGGCTCGCTGAGGGTGCAAGCCTTTTTATGAAATTTACCTCTACGGAATAATCTATATTATCGTACATTTTTCTCCTTTCGCCTTTTTGTACAGACATTTGGACAGTTAGTATGATATACTGTAAATAAAATAAAGCAATGACATTTCAGATAACCGTTTTCTGTATATCTCTCGGGGCGGAGATGTCAAAAAGGGGGGGGCGGTTTATTCTCTTGACTTTTACAGGAAGATGTATTATAATTATATCAAAGCCAGATTTTATGCAGATATCTGTACTAACGATACATACAGTATACTACAGGTTTCTGCAAAAGTCAATAGCTATCAGCGAATTTGATACAGACTTCTGTATCTTTTGTGAAATGATCACAATTGGAGGAAGAAAATATGACTGAAATGTACAAAAGGATAAAAGAGCTATGCGAGGAGAACCATATGACGGTATCGCAGATGTGCAAGGAGCTGTCTATAACGAGGAGCTGTTTATCTGAGCTGAGCAAAGGCAGGACGGAACGACTTTCCGCAGAGAATTCTACAAAGATAGCGAACAGATTTGGAGTGAGCGTACAATATCTTATATCTGGCAGGGAAGAAGATTTTGATACGAAGCTGAAATATGCATTATTCAACGGCACGCTTGGAGTGACGGACGAAATGTTTGACGAGGTCAAGCAGTATGCAGAAATGGTCATGCTCAGAGAGGAAGCAAAGCGCAGAAAGGCTGGTGAAAAGTGAGAGATGACGAACATACAGGAATTGTATGATATTTGCAGTAGAGAGAACATAACTATAGATTTTATTGATTGTCCAAAGTGCGGGGCGATATCGCTTTTTGGCGCAGGTGGCTGTTCGATCGGCATAGACAGCCAGACGCCTGCAAGGCTTTTGAAGGAGCGCACTGCTCACGAGATAGGTCACTGCGTAAAGGGTGCGTTTTACAACAGATACGCCACGGCAGACAAAATCTCACAGCATGAATACCGTGCAGACAAGTGGGCGATAGAAAATCTGATACCGAAAAGCGAGCTTATCAAAGCCATAAAGAAAAATCTGGACAGCATTTATCTGCTTGCGCAGCATTTTGATGTGAGCGAGGATTTTATGATAAAGGCTTGCAGGTATTATGGGGTTTATTTTGGGTAGAAAAATGTATATACCGCCCACAGAACCGCAACTGCACTGAGTTAAAACCGCACTTTAACGGTTACAAAACCGCGCTCTTGCCACTATTGAACCGCACAATATATCCACGAACTTGTCGCTGACTGCCCACGGGAAGTCAGCAACAAGTTGTGGCAAAACGTCCGTGCAGTTGTGGCAGTCGAAGCGATATATACAAATCAAGTGCTAGTTGTCTTGGGGCTTTTATCCAAAAACAAATAAATGGTTGCTGCCGATGTAATTATTGTTGTGAATATGGCAATGAGCACTGTTATATCCATTCCCTTGTTTTCATAGCTTAATTGCACTGTATAATTGCCCTTAGGTATAACTGCTGAAATATAGCCATCTGAGGTTTCTGACAGTTCAGCATCTCCTACTGATCTTCCGTCTTGATATAATGTCAATTTGTAATTATCAACGTAGGTCATTGATACAACTATCTCGGTATCCTTAGCAAAGTCAGTATCAAAATTTAGCGTATCCAAATCTGCTTTTATCGGAATTTCAATATTATCCCCATAGGAACAGATAGGAGAGACTCCGTCTATTTCCATAAGTTTCATGCCGTGTGTCCAATCATGCACACTTGATATTGTCAATTTAGGGCATTTTTCAATGACTTTGGTGAATGCTTCAATAGCTTTCGGACTATTTTTATCGACCAGAACATATTTTACTCCGTTTGATATCATCTGATCTTCAAACTTATTTATCCATTCGGGGTCTTTCATATATTGCAGATAACTTAATGGTGATGCTACCATATTGCACATCATACCTTCATCTGTGATACTGCTCATTATCGCATTGCTCTGATCAAAGCCTTTCTTGGAAAATATATTATCATAACCGTTTAAGGAAAACAAGCCATACTCAGTGCTGATATTTTTTGTAAAACCATAAAAACATATTTTAGAACTATATTCAATTGGGTTATTGTAATACGTCACGTTATCTCTATAAATCTTTCCTATCGTAAGAAATCTGTAATTATTGTCTATATGGTTTTTATCAAGCAAGATTTCAACTTCTGACTTAATGTTCTTATAATCCAAATAATCATAGTGCTTATTGTTAATGTATACATGATTGCCAGAGAGCATGAAATAGAGTACAATAACGAATGAAGAAACGGAGCTTATTATTGAAGCAATTATAGCTGTTTTATAATATTTTTTTATGCCATCCAGCTTATACGCCCCCGTCACTATTATGAGCGGTACATAAATAAACGAGCATTTATACAGAAATCGAAATTCACGGATAAAAGGTAGATGACTTAATATATCAGCAATGCCATGCCCACTTCCCTCTGCCATTATAACAAAGAACGCCGCCGCAAAAAGGAAACAGTGCATAAGTTTCTCAGACTCGTTATATTCATTTTGACATTTTCCTTTTATAAAGAAGTAAATATAGTATACTATGACAGCAAGATATAATACAATATCTAGCTTTAGTAAAAGAAACAACAGAATTAAAAACAGCACACAGCTTGTTCTTAATTTAGGCGACGTCAGGTAATGGGTATCAGATCTCTGGTCACGAACTAACAAACACACAACACCGACTGCAGTTAGAACAACAAGTATAGCATCTGCTATTGGCGAGTAATGATATTGCTCAAACAAATAATATACAACTATTCTTAAAGCTGCAAAGTAAAGCAACCCATACAACATCATTTTTGGCTTCTTGCCTATTTGTTCGTGTGATGCCAACTTATTAATGGCTAAATGTATGCCGTATTCTGTCTTTTCGTGCAGCTTTTTTAAGATCGGTGTAGCATACATCAAACAAAACCAAGCAAAAAAGCCCAAACCAATATAGTTCATATAATAATCACGCATTACTATTTTATTATTAAATAGAACTATATAAATAGGTCTAAAAACGCTTGAAATAGATATGCCCTGCGAGAAGAAATCATTGTTGCCATAGCCAGAAAGTATCAGACTTCTGTCGCCTGACACTTTCATAGACCCAATTATTATCCCGCTTGACAAGCCTATGAATATCATCAAATTTGTCATGAGCGGAACTAATTCTTTTAATTTTTTCTTTTGAACAGAAGCGACCACTTGAAAAATACAGTATACCATTACATAATAACAGCTGAATTGAACATGGCCCATTAACAGGGAAAAAGCTAAAACTATGCCAGGAATAAAATAGCGGGTCCTTTTGGAGTTGGTCTGAATAAATGTCCACATTAAAAACGGCATAAAGAAATAATTATTGAAAGTAAAATAATAAAAGCTATGCAGGAAAAAAATTATACTTGTTGAATATGTAAGTATGGCTATTATTATCGTACTACGCTTTAAATTTAATAACTTCAGTATCTTATACATCATAAGATTACCAAGCATATACATAATTATTTCATAAACAATTAGCGTTTCAAGAAAGCCGTTTAAAAGATAATGGCTTATGGCATAGGAAACATACATAAATGGATTCAGCAAGCCATAATAACCGCTGCTGAAAATGTTTATGCCTTTATACTGATAAAAATTCCAATATGGTATGCCCTTACCGCTGAAAATATTATCAAATGCTTTATTTATAACAGGTCCCCACTGAAGAATATTATCATCAACATAAAGGGAACTTCTATTCTTTGACAAAATAACAGTAAAGAACAATATAGAATACAGCACTATTACAAGCACAGGTATCAAATTTCTGGTTTTATTTTTCATTGTGTCACCCTTCAAAAGCGTACTATTTTATATACCGCAGTTTGTGTTTTAAGAGCCGCTTGCAAACCAACATCAGAATCTTCAAATATAATACTTTCGTCAGGCGTGCAATGGAAATAGTTCATGGCATAAAGATACCCGTCAGGAAAAGGTTTTGTCTTATCTGTCATTTCCTGTGTGACCACCAGATCAAAAAAATCATCATAATCGAAAAACTTCAAAAGCGCTGAAGTATTGCTTTTTGACGCGGTTGTTATTATTGCGATCTTTATATCATTTGTCTTAAACAGTTCAGCTATCTTCAGAAGTGAAAAATTAGGACGTATAAAAGAGAAAAAGCTCTTATAATTATCACTTTTCCGTTTATGTATCAATTCTATATTTTCTTTATCCTCCACTCCTAAAAGAGGCAAAAAAGTCTTATAGTTTTTTCCCATACAATGCTCGTAAAAAAATCCTCGCTTACATCACAAAAGCCGTTGCAGGCTTCTTTATAAGAAAGATAATTTGCCTTGTTCGTATCAAAAAGCGTACCATCTAGGTCAAACATTGCAAGCTTTAATTCCGATCCTTTTGTCAATATTATCAAACTCCTCAAAAATATCATTTACGACCATTACAAGACCTGCATAAAACATTGCTGCACGATCACTGTCATTATTTATTTTATACGGCATCAATCTCAGCCAATGCACTATCTCGTGAAAATATATGCTTTTGACTCTCTTGGCATCAAACGTGTCTTTTAGATACTTATCAAGCCTTTTATACAATACGTCATATGATGTAGTTCTTGTTATCTTAAACGATATCTCATTTTTATTAACTTTGACCTTTGCAGTGTGCATAAAGAACTCATAATTTCCGTGAAGCGATTGCAGAAGCTTTGAATAGTCAAGGTTAGGCGATGAATGGATATTTCCGCCATTTGGGTCAATAAGATAATACCCTTTGGGATAATTAATATTGCACACAATATTTTCTACTGTCAAATCTCCATGGATATCTGAATAATAGTCATTTTCAAATATTTCTTTCCAAAAGTCAAAGGAGTATAATTTGTCAAGAAACATTGTCAGATTATCATATGTTTCACCGTTGATGACAACCTTTTCATAGTTTGTCAATTCGCTCAAAACGTGTGCATTCATTATTTTATCTATGTTGGACCTGATCTTTTTATCATAATACTGCCTTATTGTATCAGCGTCAGCCTTGGAACTATATTTCTTAGAATAATTGCTTTCAAGATCACTGACCACGCTCTCCATTATTCTCCAAGAACTCTCCAAAGGCATAGAATGTATGTAATCAAACAAACCTATAGAATCACCAAGATACGGCATATCATAGTAACAAACATTATTTTTCTGATACGCATCTAGGATTTCAGTAACATACAGCTGATCTCTATTATTTTGAAGCCACTTTACCTGTTCAAATAATTTTTCACCGTCACTGCCAAAGGCATACTTCCGATACACCATTCTTCCGCTTTTTATACATTGCAAAGTTGTTGCATTTGAACCTGCTGAACAGTTTCTCAATATAATTACATCTTTATTTATTTCAAGAAACCGGTCAATATAGTTTTTATCACGGATATCTGAGAAATATATTTTCAAAAAGTCAAGACAGCTGTTTTCATTTGTATATGGTATAATAAGCTCTCCTTTATTCTCAGAGCTACATTTTTTGAATCTTTCAAAAAATGCGACCACTATTATAGACACACAAGTGAGGAAATTAAACAGCAGGAAAATAAAATAATAGTGAGAAAAACCATGACGTACATAATCAACAAATGGAGAATAAGAATCTATGCTGAACAAATTATTGAAAACATCTACGAAAGACGTGTTTTTTAAGCAATTTGAATACATCAGATATGACAAAATGTAGCAAGACCACATACAAAGTGTTCTCAGAACAAGCTTTGTTTTGTCGATCTTTTTCACTGTATTGCGTATGGTACAGATAAAAGACCACACAAATTCTAAGATGCAAAGCTGGATCTTCGTATTAAATATTGAGGAAAATACAAGCACACACTTTTTAAAACGTTTGCTAAACGTAACCGACAACCCAAGAAAAAACAGTAGCAGTGCTGAAAAACCGGTGAAGAAAATAAAATTCATCAGATTTTTCCCTGAGGCAAAAAAAATCGTCCCATAAATGAACGCTACAACGAAAACATCTAAGATCCTATCTATGATTATCACGGCAAGAGAAAATGCAGCACCATTTTTTAGTTTTTTGCCAATTATCGCTGCTCTGACAATATCGCCCACATGAAATGGCAGAACATTATCCACCAAATAACCTATTCCTGTGCAAAACATCAAGTCTGAATCATGTGAATCTTCATAGACCGATATAAAACTTTTCCAACGCCTAATTCTAAAAAAGTGTCCAAGAGTTATCACAGCCAGCGCAGCTAAAAACATAAGAATGTTCATAACAGCTCTCCAAATTCCAGTCTGTCAACTGCGTCCTGATACTCAGCAGGTGTACCAAACGATATATGATAATCCGTACCCACTACGCCGGATATAAGTTTATTCTTTATCATGCTGTTATACACGCCGCTCATAAAATATTCACTATATTCGCACTCCGACAAATATCTCTTGGCGTTTTCAAGAAAAATGTCCTTATTTCTGAAATAATATGCTCCGCATATTGCATTGTCACTAATAACAACTTTCTCCTGAGTTCTAATAACAACACCATTTTCATCACACAAAGCATAGCTGAACTGCGGCAGATCTGATTTGAACGTGAACAACAAGCCGTCATACTTTGCCGCACTTTTTCCATCCATAGAATTGAACTCAGAGCAACAAAACATGTGATCGCAGTCATTAAACAAGACTGGTCTATCGTCATTGATATTTTCTACACCAGCCATGCAAGTCAGCACTGCACCTGCAAGAACCTCAGGTATTACCTCCACTCTAGCCTGTGGGAAATACGATAATATACGATTTTTTATATCGAACTTCTCTATATGTTCTCTCAGCACAACAAAAGTAACATCACAATCTGGATTATACTTCAGTATTGACATAGTGGACCAATAGAAGAATGGTCTGTCATGTATCTCAATCAATGGTTTAGGGGCTACATACCCGTCATTGAAAAAGCGCTGTCCCTTGCCGCCCATTGGCATTACTAAATGGAAATTTTTCATCGTTCTCCCCCAACAGTATTATCAAAAATGATCTTTCCCTTATATATATCTTTTTTGCAGTAGGAATCTATATACTTCTTTTTGTTAAGCCTATATCGCAAAGCCATGACAAACAAATTATATGACAAATTAAATAATTTTGCATTTGATACCTGATCTTCCTCACGCCATGTGATCGGATAAAACTTGAAATCAACATTATAATATGCTGAAAACAGCAGCATTTCGGCATTGAAATACAGCGAATCTGACAGACCAATGTAAAATTTACTTTTGAGCATATTGGTGCTGTACATATTAAGTCCTGAACCCATATCTCTTATAGACTTTCCAGCTGCCAGTGAATATATAATATTAAAAACATGGTTTCCAAGTATGCGCTTTTTTGAATAGCCTATCAGGCAAGATCTTGATTCAAATCTACCGCCCAAAACGCAATCAGCCCTTTTATAACTTTTCTTTTTCAGAATTGGCAAAAAGTCTCTGATATCCGCCTGATCGTCGCCATGGAGGACAATAACGTAATCAAAATCATTTTCTAAAGCATAATTAAAAGCAACTTTGTGTGATCCGCCAAGATTAAAATTTGCATTATTATTTATTATCTTACAGGGAAGTTCTCTATGCTTCAATAGGTAATCCTGTGTAACCTTTACTGTATTATCCGTGCTTAAATTGTTTACCACAATGATCTCATCAACATATGTAAGCACATCGTCATTGATTTGTGAAAGCACTCTCGTGATCTGCTTCTCACAATTATAGACAGGTATAAACACCATGATCTTATCTTTCTTCATAACGCTTCTCCTTCATCGATATATGTCATATTACAGCTTGGAAATCGTCCTCATAAAAATATAGTTGCACGAAAGCGTCAGCGGCGTTACCAGGATTTTCGATAACATTTTGCTGTATTTAACTATCAATGATATATCCGTTAATGCTGACAGAAATTTATTTACATAAGAGATCAGCAACGACGCCACCGTTATCATGATAAGCTGATACATTATATACAAAATATATTTGCACATTAATGGGATCTTTGAATTATCATGTATAAATATCTTTCTCGTAGAAACTATGAAAACAAATGTTGCGCCTATTATTGAGCTTGTAAAATTCGCATAAACAACACTGATATTTATTAGCTGCGTCATCATAAAGTAGGATATGAAATCAAGCACAAAACCTATTCCAGAAGTCAATACAAATTTTATTATCTTGTCAAGGTCAAGCTTTTTCACATTAAAATCTCCATCGTAAAACGTTTTCTGTTTCATGTATTATTTTAACACATCATCAAGGAAAAATCAAGTGTTTTCGGATAATTAATCCAAAAACAAGCTTTTTGTCATATCGTTCCTAGTATAGCTTTTGTGCGGTCAATTCTTCAAGAGTGCCGATCTTATTGAACAGGTCTTTTGTTACATAGATGGTGATATATTGGTCGCTGGTCGTGAACTTATACGGTTTATATGCCGTGATACGCTTTACCGCAACATAATCATCAACATCTATATTAGGATATGCTTTGGTTATTTCACAGCGGTTGATCACAATGTCAGGCTCTCCCTGTTCCTGCCACTTTGTAAAGGTTTCTTCAGCTTGTTCCTGGGTATTTGCACGATAATACAAAAATACTTTGTTAGGATCGTCTATATTAAAATTATAGAAAATATTCTTGTCAAAATATGAGTCCAACGATACAGATACACCCTGTATTTCAGGATAATCATACCATTCATAATCAGATTCATCAGAGCCGAAATAAGTATAATCCTCAGGGTCGCCCTTGATAAGCTGCTGCCACATTCCCATTATTTTATAATCATCAAGGTGATATTCTTTTATAAAATCAGCAGCTTCATCAAACCAATATGGATAACGAATGTCAAAGTAAGAAGAAGCTCCACTCCATGCTATCGGTATCAAAACGGGCAGAAATACTATCGCCTTTATGACAAACTTAAGCTTTCCACCTAGTTTATCATAAAGTTTCAACATACGATCAGGAAGCTGAACACTGCCGTTTTCTTCAACGATTATCCAAAATGTGAATATCACAAAAGCCGTCACTACGCCTATATGATGTGGCGACGCATAGACGATCGAGCCAAACGCACCAACTATGCTGTATGGTATTATAAAGGTCAAAAGCTTCCTGTTTTTATGCAATACTACCATGAAAATTATAAATACAAATATCAATACTATTATAGTAGGAAGTTGTTCCGCAAGGTCGCTGATATCCATGCCATAATTATAAAAAGACGTAAAGATCGCATCTGATAGCATAACAAAATAAAACAATATGTTTCCAACGCCAATTGGAAATGACATTTCCGTTTCACTTGTAGTCTTGCCACCGAGAAAGACGTTTTCATCTGGCACAATAGCCGCCATGACCAACAACGCAAATACCAGCAGACAAAACATCAGCCAACAGCGGCGGTCTTTCAGTATGCCTGCAAGTTTTCCGCTTTTTTTATATTCAATGAAAATCTCTATGAGCCATACGATACACAGACCACCTGCGATCATTATGCCATATGAGTGCACAGCGCACATGAGCGCAAGGCACAAAAGGTATTTTACAGGGTGTTCATTTCTATTCTTATAGCACACTGCCGCAAGAAAAATCGCAAGCACAAATATGCAATAGGGTCTGCTTATAACGCCGTACTGATAAAACAGAAAGAAGTTAAACGGCAACAGACAACGTATCAGCTTTGGAAAAGGTGACTTGAAAAGCAAGACCGCCACAGCAAGGGTCATAAAAAATACATTGACTGCCGCAAGGGACAGCTCGTATGGTGCGCCAAGCTTGGCAAATGGAAGAAGTATCAGATCCCATAGAGGAGGGTGTCCCTCATAGTGTGGTATCTCAAAAAGTATCTCCTTTATAGTTCCCGAACGTGCAATCGCCCACGCCTGAGCTTCATCAAACCACGGTTCATGAAAAAACGATACAGTGCAGACGCCAAGCAGGTATATTATCAGCGTTATAACATCGCATTTTCCATGCTCTTTGCTGAACGCCCAGCTTTTAAATTTCTCTTTCATTAATATCCTCCAAATAAATAATTGACATATAAATTATACCATTTATTAAGAAATTAGTCAATGTTTTTGTAAAACTTTTTGCGACAAATATTGACATAATTGGGCTTGTGCTCAATGTCTGCAATAAAAAGAAATAACCGCCCCACGTCCAATAGGTCGGTTATTTCTTAAAGAAAAAACTATATTGGAGGTAAACCGCTTACAGCAGTATGCCTCTTTTTTGTTATCATAATTATTCCACGGCAATGACAGATCGTCAATAGTTTCAGAATTTAACGCCCCAACTGAAATTCTCAGGGAGATCGTCAGGTTTGTTCACAGGGTCAGGATACTGCCCTACAATGCCTTTAGACCTTGGCGAACTTGTATCACACCACTGTGCAAGCTTGTATCTGCCGTCCTCCCCTGCTATCCAAAAGGCATAGCCTGCATTGTCGCCATTGACGTTAAGTGCGTCATGGACGGCTTTTTCAAGCTTTTTGGATTCGTCAGGCTCTGCGGTGCAATCGACCACAGCCGTACATGACTGAACGTCGATATCGTTGCCCTCACACTGCATATCAAACGTAACAGCGTTCACAGTATTAAAAACAATCTTGGCATTGCTGTTTGCACCCTTAAGCTTCGCTTTTCTGATATAACTCATCATAGTTGGCACAAGAATAGCCGCAAGCGCGCCTATTATGGCAATAACCACCACAAGCTCCACCAAAGTAAAGCCTTTTTTATTCATGTCTTTCCCTCAATTCTTTCATCAAAATATCGATCCCCATTAATATTTCGACAAGTATATTATACAAAATTTACCCGATTTTGTCAAGAAAAAGGCAAGCTTTATTACTCAATTTTACCATTTGCACAAAGGCAAGCTATTTTTATTGGCTATTTTATATATTTTCAGACAAAAAAAGAACCGCTCAAATGAGCGGTTCTGAATTTTTCTTTTAATTAGAAAGATGTACCGATCTTGTGAAGTGTATCGTAATCGGATGTTGGGTTTGGCCACTGACCAACAATTGTATCAGTTGATGAATCAGCTGAAGACCACTGAGCAAGCTTAACGTTCTTTGTAGTGCCGTCAATCGTCCAGTAAACATAACCAGCAGCATCACCATTATCTGAGAGAGCCTTCTTTACAGCCTTCTCAAGAACCTTTGAATCATCAAGAGAACTTACTGCTACAGGTGAAGCAGTAGCTGAAATGCTACCTTCCTTGCCGTCGACGATAAGGTCAGCAGCCTCGTTGTTTACAGTTGTGAAAACGAGCTTAGCGTTTGAGTTAGCTGTCTTGAGCTTTGACTTCTTTACATAGTTCATCATTGTAGGAACGAGGATAGCTGCAAGAATACCGATGATAGCGATAACAACTACGAGCTCTACAAGGGTGAAACCTTTTCTGTTAGATTTCTTCATAGAAAATCCCTCCATAATAAATTAAATAAATTTGTTTATAAAAGAGCTGCAAGCCGATTTAAGCAGCTACTTTCCAATAATTAAGTGGCTTTCGGAGTTCTTTGTGTTCTCCTTATCACCATGATTAAAGTATACATCATCTTGTCCAAAATGTCAATAGTTTTTCAGATTTTTTCTCAAGTTTGTTCAACTTGACGAAAAACTAATTTTCAATCGGTCATTTTGACGATTGGTAACACTATGTTGACATTTTCACAAGAAATCATGTCACACACTTTGTCACACACCGTTTTATGATGTATCACCTTACATCGTTCTTAATTATATCTTAAAACAAATAAATTGTCAAGACTTATTTAACAGTTTCGTTATTTTTGTGTACTCTGTACACTTCCCATTCATTTTTGAATACAATTTGCACTATTTGTTTCGCATATTTAACTATTTGTATAATTCCTTCATCTTATTATACAGATTTTCAGAAGCGTTTTCTATCTCCGCCCTGCCATAATAAAGCGACTCCGAGGAGCTTATAAAAAGGTCAAGGACCCCCTGATCTTCAAGCTTCGGGGACATTATTTCAAGCTCCTCTGAGTTTGCCATTTTCTCGTTGGCTTTATACTCTATCCCGTCAAGCATATCCCTCGCTTCAAGGGCTTCCAATGCCGCCTTTGATGCAGGCACGCCCTTTCCCATGCCCTGCAGGAGAGCCATTTCCTCACCGTTCACAAGATAGTCAAGAAGCTTTGCAGCTTCCTCAGGGGACTTGGTATTTTTCTTTATGGCATAAACGCTAGTGGGCTTTTTATACCAACCGCTGCTCACTGCCTGCTTATGCTTTGGATAGTCGCCTATAACGATGTCAAAGCCAAACTTCTGAGCAGGCTCGCAGTAATACTCTGCGTCTGATATCCAAGAAGCCACGCCTGCCGTCAGACACTTTTCAAGATCGTTCCTATCGAAATCCCACGCAGGCTTTGTGACCTTTTTATTTAGCATTTCCTGATAAAAGGCGAGCATGAGCCTTACGTCCTCCGAGGTATACTGAAACTCACCGCTGTCAGATAACATTTTTCTTCCCGTTACCTGCTCCACATACGCCACAGAGCTGAGATAAGCCGCCTTTTTCGTCATTTCAACAGGATACACCTCGTCTGATTTCATGACCTCTGCCGCATTTATAAGGTCAGACCAATTTTCAGGCAGGCTCAGACCATAGCGGTCATACATGGTCTTATTATAGTAGAAGGTTATACAGTTCGTACCGGTAGGCAAGGCGTTAAGTTCGCCGTTTATTGTGCCGTATGAAAGGCTGTCATCATCAAATGCTGAGAGATTTATGTATTCCGACAGCTCATTAAGGTCATAAAAGTCCTCGCCGTCGGGAGAATATTCATAGAGCCAACTGTAGTTTAACTGCATGATATCTGCGGTAGTGTCAGAGAAAAATTCCACGTCCATTCGTGTTTTGAAGCCGTCAAAGTCTGCATACTCAGGTCTTACCACAACGTCCTTATTGCTGTTCTGATAGGCTTTAAGCCCGTCGAGAGTATACTCGTTACGCGCGTCCTTGCCCCACCACGAGAAAGACACCTCGGTCTTTACATTATGCTCCATTCTTCTTTCAAACAATGCACAGCCCGTCATGACAGTCGCTGTGCAGATCGCCGAAGCGGTCAAAGCCGCACACCTTACAATGCGTGTTCTCAACTGCGGCTCACCTCTTCCTCTTTTTTATCATATATCACCGCTCTTGCGTCCTCACTGTGTTCTGCTTTCTCGCAGGCTTTTTCTGCCATTTCGTAAAGTTCATCATAATCATCGCTTGTTTCAGGGTAGACCGACGCACCCACTGCACATTTTATGTAGCCCCTGTCATCGTCAAGGCAACATTCCTTCAGCTTATCGTTAAGCTCTTTAACATAGGTCCTCACATCACCATAGGCTCTCACAAGGTCAAAGTTCGTGTGGTCTGCAAACAGAACAAACTCGCCCTCCCTGAAAATTCCGCAGATATCGCCCTCCTTGCGGTTCTCCACCAGTATTTCAGCGACCTTTCTTTCAGCTTCCGCCACTATCTCCTCGCCATAGTTGAGCCTTATAAGCTCCAGATTTGTTATTTTCACGATAATAAATGCGATAGTCGAGCCTGAGATACAAGTTTCCATTTTATCCATAATGCTGTTTTCGGTATATTCCGCAGTGAAAAGCCCTGTATTTTCGTCCACCTTTGGATATTTTCCAAACTTCGGTCCGTTCTGCGGGTCGTTATCCGCCGCCGCTGCCGCAGATATCATAATAAATACGACTGCGCAGCAAATAAAGATACCAAGGCATTTAAGCCCTGTTTTCACATAGTGACGCAAAGTGTCTGACATATCCACGGTAGTAATGACCACCCAATCGTCACGGCAATCATCAATAGCACAGATAGTAGTCATATCCGAAACGGTGACGCCAGTGCCTCCCTCAAGGAATTTAGAGAGCTTTTCATCGAGTTTTTCGCCGACAACACTTTTTCCGTCGTTAGCATAGATTATCCTGCCATCGTCATCACACAGCATGGTATTTATCTCGCTATAATTGTCAGAGGGCAGAAAAACAAGATCAAACTCCGTTGAAAACACAGAGGAGATAAAAATAAGATCGTCATTTATCCTGCCTGCAAAATACACTCGTCTGTAGTTATCGTCCTGTCCCGTGAACCATTTTATCTTGCTGTCACCCATAAGGTCGGAAACTCTCTTGTATATCTCATCGTCAAAGATATCCTTTGTACCATCGGTTATCTTTCCTACATTATGTTCATTACTGCTTACAATGCCAAAATCAGTATAGTTGCCCAATGTACTAAGCTCTATAAGCCTCTCAGTGAGAACATTCTCCTCATTAAGCACAGCAAATTCGCTCTTTGACGTATCCGTAGGATCATATTTCGCATAGTCCTCATTGCCCATTATAAGCTTGGCAGTGTCCTCCATTTTCTTCATAAAGGCAGCCACATTCTGGTCTGCTTCCGCATTTATGGCAGAGCAAAGCTGAGCCTCTTTCTGAAATGCGTTCACACCGCTGTAATAGCAGGCACACGCATACACAAGCAGACAAGCAACGAACAGCACTAACACGCTTGTTTTCAAAATAGATCTTCTATATTTTTTTATTTTATCATACAGTTCAAAATCAGCAGAATTTTTCAAAAGCTATATCACCTCTCAGGCTAAATCATTATAATCATTATTAATTATAACACATATGCCCATAAAATAAGTGATTTTTTTGTTAATTATTGCTCAATTTGTATTGTACGGTTTATATTTTCTCTGACACGGCACTGTCTAACCTTATTTGCATGGCGTTTCTTTTTGGTTTCCGCTTCAAAAAGCGACAGTGCCGCCCATGCCGCTGTGAACACGATGCCTGCGGCAAACACTGCTCCCATGTTCCTCTCTGCCACCGCAACAAACAGGAAAAACAGCACCATTCTCATTATAGTTTTCATAAGCCACCTGTCGCCGCCTGCACCTGCCGCAACGATAAAAACATTCATCATGATTATCCATATCATTTTTACACACATCCTCATATTTTTCTTTTTCTATTTCGGGGCTGTATGTATGATAACACAACTTCATGAATTTGAGGGGTAATTTTTTGGACAGCAAGTTTTTTGTCGATATGCACAGATAAGAACGTTTGTTTTGATATAAATTCTACAAATCCAAAAGACCCCGCGGCAAAAGCCACAGGGTCTTTCAGAGAAGTAAGAAGTATAATATGAAGAAAAAATTATGAATGGGGAATGCTAAAGTTATGTATTTTCCCATGCCATTTCACTTTTGCCGCACTCTGAAAATTCAGAGCACAGCGAGATGAAATGAAAAGAAGAATGAAGGAAAATTATATATGAAAACTCATTATATGAAAAACTCATTATGAGTAATTGGTTGACGGAACTTTCATCAAGCTCTCAAAGCTTTTGCCTGAGGTCTTTCTCGGTGTTCCTCTGACCTTGTATATATAATACCTGTTCAATATGATAGTTTCATGAAAAGACACTGAAAATAAGCTGATAAGAATGGCAAAGTGGTTTTCATAATAACGTAGGTGCTAACAGCGTCCGCACACAAAACGCAAATCAATCCGCCGTCTGCATATTCTCTATCCTGATGTGACAACAAGCACGTCGCCCTCTTTGAGCCGCAACCTGCCGTTTGGGATAAGTATACGCCCCTGACGTTTTATCATTACTATCAGGCTGTCCTCTGACATTGTTATCTCTGACACTTTCAGACCGCACCACTCGTGGTGCTTATCAAGGTTCATTTCGCTTAGGACAAAATGGCTGTCATCATAAAAGCCTGCCGCACTCAGCACCACAACGTCCCCTGCAAGTATCTGGGTTTTTCCTGTTGGTATTATCTTCTCTTTGTCACGGAGTATCATAACCACAAGCAGACCTCTCGGAAACGGTATATCCTTTATCTTCCGCCCTGCCCAATTGCTGTCCGGCTGAACTGAAAGCTTTATAAACTGCACTTCCGTTTCATCACTGTAGTCATTGAACGTTTTCATTACGTTTTCGTCATCATCTATCATATCGAGCTTTTTAGCAAACAGCGGCAGAAGCGTACCCTGAATACCGATAGACATAAGCACGATACAGAAAACGATATGGAAAACGTCATTTTTCATATATGCGTCATCAACTGTCGCCATGATAGCGAAAACAATGGAGGTCGCTCCTCTTAATCCTGCCCATGAGATAAGGGCTATCTGCTTCCACTTTGCACCGAAAGGCTTCATGATAACAGTAACAGCCGCAGGTCTTGCAACGAATGTAAGGAACAATGCTATCGCCGCCGCAGGAAGTATTATTGACGGCATTTGTGACGGGAATGCCAAAAGTCCAAGGAGGAAAAACAGCAATATCTGTGTGAAGCCCGTTATTCCGTCAAAGAAATGCACAAGGGCTGTTTTGCCTGATATTTTTGTGTTGCCAAGGACAATGCCAACTATATAGCAGCTTAGATAGCCGTTTCCGCCCACCGCTGACGGCAGGGCGTAGGATAGTATGGCTATGGCAGTAACAAAGATAGCGTCAAAGCCTGCGGCGTCAAATCGCACACGTTTTATGAGATACACTGCGCCCAAAGATATAAGTGCACCGAAGCCCACACCGAAGAACACCTGTGCAAGCAAGCTCACAACAAAGCCTCCTGCCGTCGCACCGCCTTTCATTACTGAAAGTATTATAACCGTGAGCATATAAGCCCAAGGGTCGTTGCTTCCGCTTTCAAGCTCCAGTATTGAAGCCGTACCGTATCGCAGGTTCAGCTTTTTGCTTCTAAGTACAGAGAACACCGAAGCGGCGTCTGTGGAGCTTATAACAGCGCCTATAAGCAGACTTTCCAGCCACTCAAAGCCCAGCACAAGCTTGCAGAATGCTCCAGTTGCAAAGGCTGTGAGCAAAACTCCTGCGGAAGCGAGTATAAGTGACTTGCCTGCCACCTTTTTGGCTTCGCTCCATTTCGTGCCAAAGCCTCCGTAGAAGATTATGAAAACAAGTCCCACCGAGCATATCTCCTCGGCAAATTTATAGTTATCGAACTCTATTTTAAAAAGCCCGTCAGAGCCGAACAACATTCCAAGGAGAATGAACGCCAGCAATGCAGGAAGTCCAAACTTGTCCGATATTTTATTGAAAAACACACAGCACAGCACTATCACAGAAGATAAAATGAGCATTGTGGTCAAGTATATCACTCCTTTCACAACAAACACATCGCATTTACTGCGATCTCATTTGTGTATCCGCACAATGTTGATCTACACAAATTCCGGATAATTCAAGCCTCGTCACTTCGATCGGGACGTCGAGGGCGCCGTCCCCTACAATTCAGAATTTATGGCAATTTCTGAACACGGGCGAACACTGTTCGCCCCTACATATAGATATGGCAGTTATTGTCTTATTATAAAAATAGCGCTTTGGGTATCTTCTACTCAAAGCGCCTTTGCTTGTGTAAATATTATAACATATTCACCCCTGTGCTGTCAACTTTTTGCCCACATCTTACGGAAATTTTACATTACCCCTTGACAATATCGAACATATGTGCTACAATCAATAGTGAAGCAGTATATCCAAATAAAAAACGCCTGCCTTTTACAGCAGACGTTCGCCTATTTATATCTCGGCTCTTTTATCCTTGTCCAAATTTTTATTTGTAGCAATCGGCAATATCTGAAATAGCGTCCTTTGCCATTTCCACTGCCCTTTCAGGTCCAAGCACCTTTGCCTGTGAGCCGAACTGGAAAAGCCAGCCCCAGAATGTTGGTGCGACCTGTACCTCCTCATTTATATAGAAGGTATTGTCGGAATTTTTGTGACATATGGTTTTCTCACCAAAACGATCCATTACAACATCTATGAGCTTATTGTCAAACTGCAATTGCAGCGTCATAAGCTCGCCGCCGTACATTCCGTAGATAGTCTGACGATTTGTGACCTCTGTCTTCTCCTCCTCGGAAAGCTCCCTCCTGGGGATATCTGTAACAGTGACCTGAGTCATTCTGTCAACTCTGTAGCGGCATATCTTTTCATGCTTTTCGCAATAGCACACAAGGTAATAGTTGTCGTTTTCCCAAACCAGAGAATACGGTGAAACCGTATACACCTCGCCGCCGTGGCGAAGCTGTTTGCGTTTTTCAACGGTGTATTCGTAATACTTGAAGTGTATCTCCAAACCACTGAAAATGCCCTCTTGTATGCTGTTTATAGCATAGTATATCTGCTCATTGAAGGTCTTTGTCCTGTTTGACACATAGACCATTCGGCGCAGATCCTTTGCCTTGTGTTCAGATGTAAGTGATTGTATCTTCTTTAACAGCTCCTTCGATTTCTTCTGTGTAAGAAACCTGCTTGAAGCAACTGCATCTGCAAGAACATACAGCTCCTCGTCCTGAAACAGCCTTTGAGCAAGATAATAAGCGTTGGAGTGACCGTCCTTAGTTATCTCAATATCCATTCCGCTGTCGCAGAGGGTCTTGATATCGTCATAGATAGTCTTACGCTCAGCTTTTATGCCGTAGTCGCCCAAAATCTCGATAAGCCTGTTTCCTGTAATGGTGTGCTTTTCGTCTGTCTTGGTCTCAAAAAGCTTTTTCATGGTCAAAAGCTTCTGTTTCTGTCTGGAAACTCCTGTCACTTTATTTTATCCTCCCCGCTGCGTTTCATATCCGAAACCTTAATTCTTGAGCCGTCCGGCTCAATGATCGTCGTGGCTTCAAGCTGACCTGTCAGGTTAGCTATAACGCTTCTGCGATACTCATTTCTCAAAGCCTCACGCTCAGACTTCTCCTCTGGGGTAAGCTCTCTTTTTCTCGCAATAGCAGTAAGCTCAGACAATCTGTTAAGCTTTACTTTCTCCATAAATATTTACACTTCTCCTTAAAGCTTCACACTGCCCTGTGTTTTTATTTTTATCCGCAGTATTCGGCTCAAAATAGAACGGGCAGCTTACACAATACCGCCCTTTTCATTCAAAAGATGTTCATATCGGCTTTTTTCTTTATTTATATTTATAAGTCCAACAAAACACCCTCAAACAAATTTGCAGATACATTATAACACATATTTCTTTAAATTGCAATGGTAAAATGCACAAACAGTCCGTTTAATTTCCCACAAATTAAACAAGAATTTTGAAAATTGTGTTTGTCCAAAAATTTGCCCACAATATATAGTGGGTAAAAAAATGGTCAGAAAACATCGAAAAAAGATAAAGAAAGGATTTTTATGCAGCACACAAAGGTATCATACGAGCTTATACAAAACTATATCTCAAGTTCTCGTGACACTGAGAAAGATAGTCCCGACCCTGCCTCTGCCATAGAAAACAGGCTCATGCGTGAGATAGTGCGGGAAAATTTGACGAAACGGCAGAAATGTTATATAATAATGTATTATACAAAGGGCATGACAATGCAGGAGATAGCCGACGCAGAGGGTGTTTCAAAATCCACTGTATCAAGGACTATCGGGCTTGCAAGAAAGCGGATATCCTGCGGTATGAAGCCTGCCATGCTCAAAAGCGCACTGAAAGGGAGATAGCATTGAACGCACCTGTGAATAAATTCGTTAGAGAATATGCAAAGTCAGGCATAGCGAGGTTTCATATGCCCGGTCACAAAGGGCAGAAATTTCATGGTCTTGAGCCGTGGGATATTACCGAAATAAAGGGTGCGGACTATCTTTTTGAAGCCGAGGGGATCATCGCACAGAGCGAAGCCAAAATGGCAGAAGCCTATGGCAGCAGACGGACTTTTTACTCTGCCGAGGGGTCGAGCCTTTGCATAAAGGCAATGCTTGGCATAGTATGTCGCAGTGGACAAGGAAAAAAGATAACTGTTGCCGCACCAAGAAACGTCCACAAGGCGTTTATAAATGCCTGCATACTCCTTGACATTGACGTGGAGTGGATATATCCAAAGGGCGAGTTTACGTCTATATGCGCAGGAAGCGTCACTCCCGAGGACGTTGAGAAAGTGCTGTCAAGGACAAAGGCAGATTGCGTTTATGTGACCTCGCCTGACTATCTTGGCGATCTCAGCGACATAAAGGGCATGAGCGAGGTTTGCAGAAAATACGGCGTGCCTCTTCTTTGCGACAACGCTCACGGAGCTTATCTGAAGTTTCTCCCTGAGAGCCTGCATCCCATGGACTTGGGGGCTGATATGTGCTGTGACTCTGCTCACAAAACGCTTCCATGCTACACAGGGGGAGCAATGCTTCATATTTCAAATCACGCCCCTGCGAATTATGATGATTGCGCCAAAGAGATAATGTCAATGTTCGGCTCAACAAGCCCCTCCTATCTTATAATGGAGAGCCTTGACCTTTGCGCTAACTATGTGAATGGTGATTTTCCTCGTGACCTTGAACGCACTGTGGAAAGGGTAAAAGTCTGCAAAGATAGGATAACAGCTTTCGGCTGGCATACCATAGGCGAAGAGCCTATGAAGATAACAGTTGCCGCATACAAAAGCGGTATCACAGGTGACGGCCTTGCAGACAGGCTGAGGGAATATGGCATCGAGCCTGAATACAGCGACACACAATATGTTGTGCTTATGCCGTCGCCTTTCAACAGCGAGGAGGACTTTTTGAAACTTGAAAAGGCGTTTTCAGAGATAAAACAGCCTAAGATAAGGCTTTTCGGTGACTTGCCCGCTATACCAAAAGGGATAAAACGCATGGGTATAAGGCAGGCGGCTTTTTCGGCTCAGCACACCGTAAACGTAGAGGACGCCTGCGGTCTTATATGCGGAATGACCGTCACAAGCTGTCAGCCCTCTGTGCCTGTGGCAGTGAGCGGTGAGGAGATAACACCGCAGGTAATAAAAATTTTGAAAAACTATGGAATTGAACGCATAAATGTGCTATAATATAAGGTGTAGCTAAAAAAGCTATTATTACATCAAAATAACAGGAGGCAAAATCATGAAACTTGTCTATGCTATCGTAAACAGCGATGATACCTACGCTGTAAATAAAGGACTTCTGAAAGCCGGCATAAGAGCCACAAAGCTTTCTTCAACAGGCGGTTTTCTTATGTCAGGAAACACCACCTTTCTTATCTGCTGCCCTGATGAGCAGGTAGACCTTGTTATAGAGGTCTGCAAAAAGTATTCAAAGAAAAGAAAGCAGTTCGTTCCGTCATCAACTATCATGGAGCCTGACGGTGCGGCTTCATATCCTGTTGAGGTGGCTATCGGCGGCGCAACTATTTTCGTTACTGATATCGAGCGTTTTGAGAAAGTCTAAGGGATAGAAAATTTTCAGAAAGGGGTCTGAGAGCTTGATAATATACGGAAACAGCGAGCCTCGCAGGCTCGTATCTGAGATGATAAAAAAGAAACGAGAGCCGCACTCCATAATGATACACGGAGAAAAGGGGCTTGGTAAAAAGACCCTTGCACGGTGGATAGCGGCGGCACTCTTGTGCGAACGTCAGACAGGCGAGCCTTGCGGCATTTGCAGGACCTGCAGAATGATAGCCGACGGAGCTCACCCTGACGTTATGGTGGCAAAGGCAAACAGCAACGGCAACTACATCGTTGACGATTCTATCAGACCTATAGTTGCGGAAGCTCCCGTTGCACCGAACGAGGCGAGAATGAAAGTATACATAATCCCTGACCTTGACTTGTCGGTGAACACTGTTATTCAGGTGCAGAACATTCTGCTTAAAGTCATAGAAGAACCGCCTGAGCATACCGCTATAATACTTACGGCGAGAAGCAAGGAAATTTTTCTGCCTACCATAATCTCACGAGTGCTTTCCCTTGGCATGACCTCTGTCACGGAGGCGGAGAGCATGGCGTGTTTGCAGGAGAAATATCCTGCCGTTGCCCCTGCGCTCATAAGCGAAGCTGTTTCAGCAGGGCGTGGAAATATCGGCAGATGTGTCGAGTATCTTGAACACTCCCAGTTTTTTGACAGCGTGAAGCTTGCAAGAGGTCTGTGCGACGCAATGTGCGGCGGAAACGAATATGACGTTTTGAAAACGCTATTTGTGGCAGACGGCAAAAAAACGTTGCTGAGAGAGGGGCTGAGCCTTTTTCAGGAGATACTCCGTGACAGTGCGGCATTCAGACTCGGGGGAGAAAGTGAAAAGTCTGTGAGCTGTGCGAAAGAGGGTGCAAAGACGCTCAGCAGAAGCCTTTCCTCAGATCAGGCGGTCAGGCTTTACGATATAGTTTCTGACTACATAGGCAGGATAGACGCAAACTGCAACATAAGCCTGACTATAAACAGTCTGGCAGGACAGATATATTCTGTCACAGGAAAGTAGCTGACGGCAAAGCCGTGATATATATTTGAAAGGAAAAAAAGATGTTAAAAATAATCGGAGTACGCTTTAAAAGCGTTGGCAAGATATACTACTTCGACCCAAAAGACTATGACGTTAAAATGGGCGACAAAGTTATCGTTGAGACCGCAAGGGGCGTTGAATGTGGTGAAGTTGCGCTTGTGGACAGGGAAATAGACGAAACAAGATTCACAAACCCCGTAAAAGGCATTATAAGGCTTGCCACCCCTAACGATATGAAAACTATCGAAAAAAACAGACAAAAGGAAAAGGACGCTTTCAAGATATGCGAGCAGAAGATAGCCGCTCACAAGCTGAAAATGAATCTTATCGACGTTGAATGTACTTTTGACAACAACAAGCTTCTTTTCTATTTTACCGCCGAGAGCAGAGTTGACTTCCGTGAGCTTGTAAAAGACCTTGCCGCAGTATTCAGAACGAGGATAGAGCTTCGTCAGATAGGCGTTCGTGACGAGGCAAAAATGCTTGGGGGTCTTGGCATCTGCGGACAGCCTTTCTGCTGTTCAAGATTTTTGGGAGAGTTCCAGCCTGTTTCTATTAAAATGGCTAAGGAGCAGGGCTTGTCACTTAACCCTACAAAGATCTCAGGCACTTGCGGAAGACTTATGTGCTGTCTGAAATACGAGCAGGACAGCTATGAGGATCTTCTCAAGCACACACCAAAGGTGGGCGCTATCGTAAAAACGGCTGACGGAAAGGGCGTTGTTGAGGAAGTAAATCTGCTCACAGGCAAGCTGAGAGTTAAAATGGATAAAAACGACAATGTTGTTGTGGTGAAGAAAGACGATATTGAGGTAATAAAGGATTCTGTTATAAGGCTCGACCGTGACGAGATAAAGGCTCTCAAGGGGCTTGAGGGCAAGTAATTTCAGTGCTTTGCACGAGCGATCACCGCAACATAAACGGGCTGTCGGGGGCGCCAGCCCCTACACAAGATCGGCGCAGCATTTTTATATATCAGCAAATCATCAGATAAATATTCAGAAAGGAACGACCATATGGCAAAGGTGAAAACTTCGTATGTGTGCAGTCAATGCGGATATGAAACTTCAAAATGGAACGGCAAATGCCCTAACTGCGGCGAATGGAACACCTTTGAGGAGGTCGAGCTTGCGGTCAGGGCGGGCGGTGCAAAGTCTAAGCCTACGACTGTCAGGGATATTTCCGACAAGATAGTTGGCATAGACGACGTTGACGCAAGCTACAACGAGATACGTTATGCAACGGGGCTGAAAGAGCTTGACAGAGTGCTTGGAGGAGGGCTTGTGAAAGGCTCTCTGGTGCTTCTGGGCGGTGAACCGGGCATAGGAAAATCCACAATGCTTTTGCAGATATGTCAGTATTTAGGGCAAGACCACACCATACTTTATGTATCGGGAGAGGAGTCTGTACGGCAGATAAAGCTTCGTGCAAACAGGCTTCATGTTGATTCTGAAAATCTGTATCTGCTTGCAGACAATGACTGCGAGCAGATATGCTCTGTGATAGTAAAAGAAAAGCCTGAGATAGTCATAATCGACTCGATACAGACAATGAGCATAAGCGGGATATCCTCAGCGCAGGGGTCTGTGACGCAGGTAAGAGAATGTACAAATATGTTCATGCGCACAGCAAAGTCGGAAGAGATACCAATGTTCATAGTAGGTCACGTCAACAAGGACGGTGCTATCGCAGGACCAAAGGTCATGGAACACATTGTTGACTGCGTGCTGTATTTTGAGGGTCAGCGAAATCTCACCTACAGGATACTGCGAGCCATAAAAAACCGTTTTGGCTCAACGAATGAGATAGGTATGTTTGAAATGGCTGACAGCGGTCTGCTGGAAGTTGAAAATCCCTCTATGATGTTTTTGGAGGGCAGACCGACAGACGCTTCGGGAACTTGCGTTGCCTGCATAATGGAGGGCACAAGGCCTGTTATGGCGGAAGTCCAGGCACTTGTGTGCAAGAGCGTGCTTGCCTCCCCAAGACGTACTGCCACGGGCTTTGACTACTACAGAATGGCGATAATAATAGCTGTGCTTGAAAAGCGACTTGGCTATTTTTTCGGTGGGCTGGACGTTTACATCAACATTGTAGGCGGATTAAAGCTTGATGACACTGCGGCTGACCTATCGGTGGCATTGGCGCTTTATTCGGGGCTGACGGACAAGGTTATAAGCGACAAGCTTATCGCCCTTGGCGAGATAGGCTTAGGCGGAGAGCTTAGGAGCATTTCCCACTGTGAACAGCGCCTTGCGGAGTGCGAACGAATGGGCTTTGAAACTTGTATCGTTCCTGCACATTCGCTGAAAAGCGTTGACACAAGCAAGTTTTCAATGAAAATAATCGGTGTGCGCTCAATAAGAGAGGCGTTCAAAGCTATAGGCTGATAAACTAATACAGAACAACACAAAACGGACGGAAGACCAAATCTTCCGCCCGTTATTTTTCTGCCTTATGTAGAAGCCGCACGCTCTCCCATAATATCGCTTCTGAGAAGCCCATAGATATTGAAATCTGTATAGATGTTCACAAACTTTGCCTGACGCTTTGTTCCCTCACAGGTAAAGCCGCATTTTTCCATTACTCTGTTTGAAGCCACGTTCACCGTCATGACCTCAGCTTCAAGCCTTTGAATGCCTGTTTCCTCAAAGCAAAATCTGATTACACGCCTGAGAGCTTCGGTGACAAAGCCCATGTTCTGATACGCCGCCGAGATACGATAGCCTATCATTGCCTGTCTGTCATTCTCGATATTGAAGAGATTTACCTCCCCTGCCAACCTATGATTTTTCTTTAGCTCTATCCCCCAGCTTATATGATCCTTTTTGCCGTTGTTAAGAGTGCGTCCGAAAAAAAGCGACGGCTCTCTTTCCTGCCTTGTCATATTTCTGCCCCAATATTTGTAAAGGTTCTCGTCAGCCATATAGGTTTTCATATCCTCTGCGTCAGTAGCGGTCTTCGCCCTGAGTATGAGTCTTTCTGTTTCCAGCACAGGAAAATGAGAAAAATAATAGTCCATATCCTGCAAAATAAACACTCTCCCCTGCTTATATAATAAAATTTCCCAAGTCTACTAAAATTATAACATAAAATCTAGCAAAAATCAAGTGTTTTTAAGCGAAATACACAAAAAAGCAGAAAACGCCCCGAAACAAGTTCGGGACGCTCTCTGTTCTATAATCTGGAGAATTAGAAATCAACTTCTGTATCGTAGTAGCAGCACTTGAGGAGCTTTTCCATTTCTTCCTGTGAAGGCTGACGTGGGTTAGAACCTGTGCAAGCGTCTGCGATAGCGTTCTTAGCGATCTCAGGGAGTCTCTCAAGGAATACGTTCTCAGGAACGAATCCCTGCTCACATGGATAGCTGTCTGTACCATAGTTCTTGATGCAGTGAGGAATGTTGAGCTTATCATTCATGCCTCTTACATACTCGATGAGGAGCTTTACCTTCTCGTCATCGTTTGAACCGCCCAGGTGCATATAATCAGCGATAACGCCATATCTCTTCTTAGCTGTTTCGTCCTTAGCATTGAATGCGATTACCTTTGGCAGATACATTGCATTAGCTGCGCCGTGGATAATGTGTGCGCCATAATCAGCGAAAGCTGCGCCTGTCTTATGAGCCATTGAGTGAACGATACCGAGCAGAGCATTTGAGAATGCCATACCTGCAAGACACTGAGCGTCGTGCATTCTATCTCTTGCACCCATATCACCGTTGTAAGAATCAATGAGATCCTTCTGGATCATTTCGATAGCGTGGATAGCAAGCGGATCTGTATATGCACAGTTTGCTGTTGAAACATAAGCTTCGATAGCGTGTGTCAGAGCGTCCATACCTGTATGAGCTGTCAGTTTCTGTGGCATTGTTTCAGCAAGGTCAGGGTCAACGATAGCTACATCTGGTGTGATCTCAAAGTCAGCGATAGGATACTTGATACCCTTGTCATAATCTGTGATGATAGAGAATGCTGTTACCTCAGTAGCTGTGCCTGATGTTGAAGAAATTGCGCAGAAGTGTGCTTTCTTTCTCAGCTCAGGGATACCGAATACCTTACACATATCTTCAAATGTGCAGTCAGGATACTCATACTTGATCCACATAGCCTTTGCAGCGTCGATAGGTGAGCCGCCGCCCATTGCTACGATCCAATCAGGCTCAAATTCGAGCATGACCTTTGCACCGTTCATAACTGTTGTTACAGAAGGGTCTGGCTCTACGCCCTCAAGAAGCTTAACTTCCATTCCAGCCTCTTTCAGATAAGCTTCTGCTTTCTGGAGAAAACCGTTTCTCTTCATTGAGCCGCCGCCGACTACGATGATAGCTTTCTTACCTTTCAGTGTTTTCAGGTTCTCCAATGCTCCCTTGCCGTGATAAAGGTCTCTTGGTAATGTAAATCTCATTTCTAATTCCTCCTATATGTAATGTAATAATGTGTTCAAAGAGGTTTGTGTAAATCTCACACAAATTCTCTCTTTGCTTGACTTTAATTATACAAAATGTCAATGAACTATTCTAACATAATCTATGAATATTCTATTAATTATTAACTTTTACATAGCATATATAAGTATGTGCATGCAGCTAAATGTACATATGAATGTGTAAAATAGGTGAAAAAAATATCACAATTACATGAAAAATCACGATTTTGTTTGCACTATATGGAATTTTGCAGTGCTTATTTCGTTTTCTTTTGTTAATAAATTATACATTTGTGAGTGCAGAGATATTCCTGTTTATGAAGATAAAAAAATTCATAAAAAATTTGCTTAAGCTATGGAAATATGCGAAAAAATATGCTATAATATATTGGTATTGTATTGTATCCTCCCATGATGGAGGAATAATAACAAGGAGGAAATTTAATATGAAAACAAAGGTCAACACAAAATCATTGGTGATACTGGGATTGATGACAGCTCTTACAATGATCTTCTCGTTCACTCCTATCGGTTCTATACCTATCGGACCGCTGGTAATTACTCTCAACGTAATTCCTATTGCCATAGCGGCTGTAACGGTAGGCCCTGTGGGAAGTGCAGTCATTGGAGGAGTTTTCGGACTGCTCAGCTTTTTGCAGTGCTTCGGAATAGGCGTGCCAAGCGGAATGGGTGCAGCACTTGTTGCGATCGATCCGGTCCTGGCTTTCGTTCAGCGATTTGTACCAAGACTTCTTGACGGCATTATCGTAGGATTTATTGCAAAAGGCATGAGCAAGGTAACAAACAATTATGTTTCATATGCTGTTACGGGCTTTTTTACTGCTTTTTTGAACACTGCGTTCTTTATGAGTGCGCTTGTTTTGCTTTTCGGCAACACCGATTATGTAAAAGAGCTTATGGGCGGAAAGAATATCATAGTATTCATCTGCACCTTTGTAGGCATAAACGCTCTGGTCGAAATGGCTGTATGTACATTTGTTACAGGTACAGTGGGTGCTGCACTTTATAAAGCAGGGTTCATACCCAGCAAAAACAAAGCGCAGGCATAAATTCACCGAAAGGATAACATACAAATGGTTTTAGCGGTCGATATAGGAAACACTAACATAGTAATGGGCTGTTTTGAAAGCGACAGGATACTTTTTGTTGAAAGACTTTCTACAAATCAGCAGTCCACGGCACTTGAATATGCCATAATGCTCAAGAACATTCTTGAGATACATTCTATAGATATGTCAGATTTCAGGGGCGGCATAATCTCATCGGTCGTGCCGTCTGTTACCCTCACGATGAAAGAGGCAATGGAAAGGCTTATCAAAAAGCGTATCATGGTGGTAGGGCCTGGAATAAAGACGGGACTTAAGATAAATCTCGACAATCCCGCACAGCTTGGAAGCGACAGAGTTGCAGACGCAGTTGCGGCGATAAACCTCTACCCTGTGCCTATCATAATGATAGATATGGGCACTGCTACTACCATATCAGTAATAGACAAGGAAAAGAATTTCATAGGCGGAATGATAATACCGGGACTTAGAACTTCCCTCGACTCGCTTTCGGGCAAGGCTTCACAGCTTCCTTTCATAAGCCTTGTGCCGCCTAAAAAGGTCATAGGCACTAATACTATCGACTGTATGAAGAGCGGTATAATCCACAGCAACGCTGCAAGCATTGACGGAGTTATAGAGAGGATAGAAAACGAGCTTGGTGAAAAATGCACTGTGGTTTCCACAGGCGGTGTGGCAAAGGTAATAGTTCCTTACTGCAAGCGTGACATCGTCATTGACGATGAGCTTCTGCTCAAAGGGCTTATGATAATCTACAATAAAAACAAACAATAATTTAAAATACAATACACACGGCGTCGGGTAGTTTATCCGACGCTTTTTTATGTCGCTTTTTATATCCATAATAGACAAACAAACAGGCTTCAAACAGTTGCAAATGCCGAAAATGGAGCGTTTCTATTGCTTCCAGGGCTTTGTTATGGTACAATCATATGTGCAAAGTAAAACGTTTACATAAAACAGAAAGCAGGAAATATATGAACGCAAGAAAAATATTATGCCTTATGGCCGCAGTGCTTATGCTGTCAGGCTGTTCAAAGGGTGGGGACGGCTCGCAGGCTTCATCAAAAGCGGCTGAAAGCTCCGGCAAAGCGGACAGCAGTGTTTCAGACTATGATAATACCACCACCGAGCCTGAAACAGACAAGCCTGACCTTGTTATCAATGACAGCGTGATAGGTTTTTCGCAGGAAAGCGGCTTTTATGACAGCGGTTTCAGCCTTGAGCTTACCGCAAACGAGGGCGAGAAGATATACTACACCACTGACGGCACAGACCCTAGGACCTCTGCCACAAGAGAAGAATACACTGCCCCTATCGAGATAAAAGACAGAAGCAATGACCCTAATGTGGTTTCAGCCGTGCCGACAGAAATGATATCGGGAAATTTCAATGAGTTCAGCTTTGGCGAGGGGGATTTCTGGTGCAACAAAAAAGCACCTTCTGACAATGCTGTGGACAAATGCACTGTTATAAGAGCATCAAGCGAAAAAAGCGACGGAAGCATTTCACAAAGCTTCTCAGGCAGCTTTTACATAGGAAGCGCAGAGGAGCATATAAAAGGGCTTAAAGAAAGCTGTGAAGCGGCTGGGCATGACCTTGCGGTAATGAACATCACAATGGACTACGCTGACCTTTTCGACAGCAAGATCGGCATTTACGTCAAGGGAGATATTTTCAACAAGGCACTTGAAGACTATAAATCCAGCGGAGAAAGCATAGAAAACGAAACTGCAAGACAGCTTGACGCAAACTACAAACAGCGTGGCAAGGAATGGGAACGTGATTGTCACATCGAGCTTAACGAGATTTCAGCCGAGGGAAATGTGACGAACGCTTTGTCACAGGATTGCGGCATAAGGATACAGGGAAACTATTCACGCTCCGACCTGCAAAAGGGATTCAGGCTTTATGCCAGAAAGAAATATGGTGAAAAGAAGTTTAAGTATGAGGTCTTTGAGGGGCTGAAAAACGCATCTGATGAAACTATCGACAGCTTTAAGACGCTTACTCTCCGTGCAGGTGGAAATTGTGCTTTTACGGCAAAATTCAATGACACCTATTGGCAGAGTCTTATGACAGAGCTTGACGGCTCAACAAAGGCTTCACGTCCATGCGTTGTTTATCTGAATGGCGAATACTGGGGACTTTATGTGCTGGAGGAGGACTATTCCGACAATTATTTTGAAAGCCACTACGGTGTGAACAAAGACGATGTGGTGGTCTACAAGGGCGACGCAGAAACCTATCAGAGCGGCTACAAGCTTGACGAGGGCAAGCTTCCGGAGGGAGAAACTGACGAGGGATATTTCTTCAAGGAGCTTACAGATTTCTTCGCTTCTCACAAAGACTTATCCGCACAGGCAGATTATGAGGAGTTCTCAAAGCTTGTTGACACCGACAGTGTGAGAGATTATTTTCTTGCAGAGGTTTGGATAAACAACAAGTGGGATTGGCCGGGCAAAAACTGGTCAATGTGGAAGGTGCAGAACACAGACAGTTCCAAAGAATATGCAGACGGCAAATGGCGTTTCATGTTCTATGACGTTGAGTTCGGCGGAGTGAGCGGCGAGGGCGACGCATGGACGAACACCATGAAAGAGGATAACTACAAGCCAAAGGGACTGCTTGACACGGACACGAAAAATCCTGCGGTTCTGAGTTTTGCTTATCTTATGTCAAATGAGAATTTCAGGAACGATTTCAATGACAGGCTTTTAAAGATGTCTGAGGGTACGTTTGAAAAAGAAAAGGCACTTGATAGGCTCGCAGAATTTGAGAGCATATATTCCCCTCTTTATGAGCAGTTCTTTGCAAGATACCCAGAAACAGGCTCGGCTGAAGAAGCGCTTCATGGAGAATATGCTTCATCAGACTGCATAAGAGCGTTCATTAACAAGCGTGATAAGTCTATCCAAAGTATTGTGGACTGGACTAATTCGCAGTTCTGATATTTCACAAAACAAAACGGCAGAACAGCATATGCTGAACTGCCGTTTTTATATGCTCTGATCTATGCCGCAGGAGCGTATGTGAATGTTATTTCGAGAGTGTTTATCTTTCCTGCATAGTCAAGTATTGTTGGAGAAGCCTTTGAAAGGTCACCGCCTGCTATCCTTGCGTCCTCAGGCGGTGCGGATACCCACTGATTTACAAGGTTCACTCTTGTGCAGATCTCATCGTCAGATGTGGTGTAGCCCTCCGCTATGGTTTCAACAGCTTCGCCGTTTATCTTTATCTCGTCAATAGTTGCGATATAGTTCGGATAAAGCTTCTCACCGTTTGCGATACCCAGAGCCGAGAATGCAATGCCGTTGGCGTTGTTTGATGACATATCAAGGCTTACTGTGTAAGTTCCCTCACCGTCTATAACTGCGTTTTCTGCGATAACTCCGTCGCTCTTTGAAACCGGATCATACTCGTCACCAACGCTGTAGCATACGGAAAAATCTGCACTCTGATACATTATCCATGCCACCGCTGTGTTCTCGTCAGCCTGCGGTGCGGTATCATCTGTTAGCTTTTCAGGTGCAGCCGCAAGAGTTTCATCAAGCTTCTTTACAGCAGCGGCTCTTTCCTCCTCCACTGTCATCGAGGACTGGTTATCACGGCGTCTTTCATCAAATATCTTTGCCACAGTTTCATCACGCATTTTAAGCTCTGAACGTGAGAAGAAATCACTGCAATCCCAAAGGAATGGTGCAAAGCCGTAGGCGTCACAGTTGTCAAGGAGGTTGTCAATAAACTTGTCAGTGCCTTTCTTTAGGTCACCGCCGTTTGTAAGCACTGCATACTCGCCTATTATTATGCCATAGCCCTGCTCGGAATACTTTGTCATGTTCTTGAAAAGTCTGTTCTGCTCCTCATAGTCTGTCTTTGTTCCCCAATCTGAGCGACCCTTTGTTCCGCAATAATCCCAAGGGGTATAATAATGAACAGAAAGCAGAAGCTTATCCTTTGCGGTATCAGTTGGCATTTGGAACTTGTTTGAGCAGGTCATTGTGATATCGGTATTGTAGCCTGCAATAAGAAGAAAACGCTGTTCGTTGTTTCCGCCTGTTGCACGGACAGTGTCAACAAAGGTCTGATTTATCTTATTGGCCATTTCATAGCACTCGGCTTTTGAAAGCGAGCCTGAGTTTTTGCACACGTCTGTGTCATTGAGTCTGTCACCAAGCTCTTCGTTTGCACCCTCAAATATAAGTCTGTCGGAGTATTTTTTATATCTGTTCGCTATCTGCGTCCACATGGACTTATACATTTCAAACGCCTTGTCAACGTCGCTCTGCTCGGAAGAACCGAACATTCCCCACCAGCTTCCGTCCCAGTGGTCGTTTATGATAACATACATATCATTATCCAAAGCGTAGTTTATTATCTCCTCCACTCTGTCGAGATAGGCTTCATTTATGGTGTAATCGCCTTTTTCATACTCCATTGCGTTTGTCCATGCCACAGGCACACGGAGAGAGTCAAAGCCGCTTGCTTTCATACCTTTTATCATCTCTTCCGTTGTGACAGGCTGACCCCAAAGAGTTTCAAAGCTTTCAGGGTCGGTGTCGGCAGAATAGCTTTTGTGACCGTAGGCTTCCATGGTGTTTCCAAGGTTTGTGCCGTTGCCCAGAAGTCTTGCAAGCTCGGTTGCGGTGAGGTCTTTGTTTATGCTTCCGTCATCAGAGGTCTTTGCGCCCTCCTCTGCCTTTGAAGAGCTGTCACTTCCCTTTCCACAGCCTGCAAGCAGTGCAGTACAGCCCATGACCGCCGCAGTAAGAAGCGGGATAAGCCTAAACTTTTCCATGTCATTTCCTCCTATTTCATAAATACAAATTCTTCAAGTTCAAAAAGCGGCTTGTTTTTGAAATAATCTGCTATCCAATCGGCAAGCTCATCTGAAAAAGCTGTAGGCACAAAATAGATAGAATGTCTGCCAGTAAGGGACTTGATTACTCCTGTGTAAACTCCGTCGCCTGTGCCAATATCAACATAGCCTACAGGCTCGCTGTTCTCATAGTCATCAGCATAGACCGCCACCTTTGCAACAGTTCCCATGCCCCTGACCTTCAGGGCTATCTTCATGGTCTTTGAGGAAAAGTCCTCGCCAAAATCAAAATACTTATAGCCTATAACATTGCCCTCGGTGATGTTCACGATACTTCTTGTGAAGATATCCTTTTCGGTGATAAAACAGCCACCTTTAAGCACGCAGGCTATATCCGCAGGATAAGGCTTGAAAGGGTCAAGGCTGTCTTCAAAGCCAAGCGAGGTCATTTCCACTGTCGGTATCGTTCCGTCAGGGAGAATCTCTATTTTCTCAACGCAGGCACGTCTTGACATTATGGTATTGTTTGTCATTCTGTGATAGAAAATATACCACTGACCATTTATGTTGCACACTGAGCCATGGTCATTTCCACCCGGGAAATCCACGCCGTTGTCTATTATATATCCACGATATTTGAACGGACCTTGTGGCTTATCTGAGGTCGCATAGGCAAGCCTGCTTCCTACACATGGGGAATATATAAGATAGTATGTATCTCCGATTTTCCTCGGGGAGCTTGCCTCGAAGAAGCGCTGTTCCTGCGGTGCGTTGTCGCTGTCGTCAATGACCGCTCTTTTGTAGCTTCCCTTTTTAATGGTATACATATCCGCAGGGTCTATCTCGTTGAAGTTGGATTCTGTGAAGCCGTAATAAATATACACTCTGCCGTCATCATCAACAAGCACGCCTGCATCATTATAAATGCCGTCATCGCCTGCGTCCTCAGGGTCATATTTATACTGAGAAAGGAGCTTGAAAGAACCTTCTGGCTTATCGGACACGCCAACAACACCCTTTGAGCCGACTATATAGGCGTAGAGATAATACTTGCCGTCTTTTTCTATAACGTCCGGAGCGAACAACTTGCGGTCGGTCATTCCTTCGGTATCGGACTTATGGTCACGGTCATCACGGGTATGGAAGCTGTGTCCGTGGCAGACCCAGTTGTTAAGGTCATCAAGTGGTGCAGACCAGACTTTCAGTTTATAGTCGCAAAAGTCGCTTTGAGCGGCTCTGTCATGTGAGCCATAAAGATAAACTCTGTCGCCGAAAACTCTCGGCTCGCCGTCAGGGATATACTCCCATGCAGGCAAAATGGGGTTTGGCATGAAAATTTCCTCCTATGTTTTTTCATAACTTGTTTTATCATAAGATAATTATAAATCATACTATTATTATTTTCAATATCCTAACACGCTGTCAGAGGTGAAAATTTGTGCAAAATGTAAAATCGTGCAGACTGTCCAAAGGTGCAAAAAAGCCCGTTTGCGACGGCTTCCGACCTTGACAAAAGAGGGCAAATCGTGTATAATATTAAGTTGATAGTACCCGTATAAAATTATATTGATATAGGAGTGTTTAATTATGGCAGCTATTTCTAAGACTGTTTCAAAAGCAGGTTATGCTAAATTGCAGGAGGAACTTGAATACCTTATTACAGTAAAAAGACGTGAAGTTGCTCAGAAGCTTAAAGAAGCACGTTCTTTCGGAGACCTTTCCGAGAATGCTGAGTACGACGAGGCTAAGAACGAGCAGGCTATCCTTGAATCAAAGATCAATGAGTTAGAGCTTCTCATTTCAAACGCAACTGTCGTTGAGGACGATGATATTTCTGTAAACGAGATAGGCGTAGGCTCTATCATAAAGATAAAGGATATTGAGCTTGACGAGATCGAGGATCTTCAGATAGTAGGTTCAACTGAGTCTGACCCTGACAACGGCAAGATCTCTGACGAGTCACCTATAGGCAAGGCTGCACTCAAGCACAAGGTAGGCGACATTTTCGAGGCTGAAACACCTGCCGGTCTGCTGAAATTCGAGGTCATCGACATTTCAAAGTAACAGACCACTTACAAAACACACGGAAAGGAAAATATAAATGAGCGAGGAAAACCGCACAAACGCTCCTGAGGAAGAGCTTACTCAGGAGGACATAAACAGCTTAAAGAAGATAAGAATGGACAAGCTGGAGGAACTGAAAGCCAAGGGCAAGAATCCATTTGAGATAACAAAGTATGACGTTACGGCAAGCTGTGCCGAGGCTAAAGCACAGTATGAAAAGCTTGAGGCTGAGCTTAAGGGACAGGCAGGCGAGGACGAGGAAAAGCTCAAGGAGCTTCTCGAGGCAAACCGCATAACAGTAAGCGTTGCAGGCAGAGTAATGTCAAGACGTCTTATGGGCAAGGCAAGCTTTTTCGACCTGAGAGATAAGAGCGACAAGGTTCAGGTCTATCTAAGAATGAACGAGATCGGCAAGGAAGAATTTGACGATTACAAGAAGGGCGATATCGGTGATATCGTTGGCATTGAGGGCTTTGTATTCAGAACAAAAATGGGCGAGATATCAATTCACGCTCAGGAGTTCGTACTGCTTTCAAAGTCGCTTCTGCCGTTGCCTGAGAAGTGGCATGGTCTGAAGGATCAGGACACTAGATACAGACAGAGATACACAGACCTTATATGCAATCCTGAGGTAAAGGATACATTTATAAAGAGGTCGCAGATAATCTCATCTATCAGAAGATATCTTGACGGACAGGGCTTCATGGAAGTTGAAACTCCAATGCTGGTATCTAACGCAGGCGGAGCTGCCGCAAGACCATTTGAGACACACTACAACGCACTTGACGAGGACGTTAAGCTTAGAATTTCTTTGGAGCTTTATCTGAAAAGACTTATTGTCGGCGGACTTGAAAGAGTATACGAGATTGGCAGAGTATTCAGAAACGAGGGTGTTGACGCAAGACACAATCCTGAGTTTACTCTTATGGAGCTTTATCAGGCATACACAGATTACTACGGCATGATGGATCTCACAGAGAATATGTTCAGACACGTTGCTCAGGAGGTATGCGGCACAACTTGCGTACCATACGGTGATGTAATGATCGACCTTGGCAAGCCTTTTGAGAGAATGACGATGATCGACGCAGTAAAGAAGTATTCTGGTGTTGATTTCTCACAGGTAGCCACAACAGAAGAGGCAAAGGCACTTGCAGACGAGCATCACATTGAATACGAGGCAAGGCACAAGAGGGGCGACATACTCAACCTGTTCTTTGAGGAATATGTTGAGGAGCATCTTATTCAGCCGACATTCATAATGGATCACCCTATTGAGATTTCTCCACTTACAAAGAAGAAGCCAGAAAATCCTGATTATGTAGAGAGATTTGAGCTTTTCATCACTGGCAGAGAAATGTGCAACGCATACTCAGAGTTGAACGATCCAATAGATCAGCGTGAGAGATTTGCGGCACAGGAAGAGGCATTGAAGCAGGGTGACGAGGAAGCAAACCACACAGACGAGGACTTCCTGAGAGCTTTGGAGATAGGTATGCCACCTACAGGCGGTATTGGTTACGGCATAGACAGACTTGTTATGCTGCTGACTAACTCACCGGCTATTAGAGATGTGCTGTTGTTCCCTACGATGAAGACACTAGAGTGATAAACCCTTGAATTTGCGTGGTTTTCAGCAGGTCTGACCGACGGCTTACGCCAATTTTACGCCAATCGGTCAGAAACTTATAAAAAAATATGATAACATATGAGAGATCACTGATGTTTTGGTTCATCGGTGATCTCTTTTTTATTATTCGGCACTGCCGCCTTTGAGAAGCTTTTCAAGGGTCTGAAATTCTTTCTTTTTGAAGTCGCTCGTGGCGTCGGTGTAGACGTTCATCGTGGTGCTGAAATCTGAATGGCCGAGTACGTCTTGAATCACTTTGAGGTTTATGCCCATTTCGCACATTCGTGTTGCAAAGGTGTGGCGTAGGGTGTGACAACTGAAATCGGGTAATAGGGTGACGTTTTCGCTTTTCTGCGCTTCCGAAAGCACTCTTTTGTTGCAGTCACGGATTATCCTGCGCAATGCCCTGTTGAGATTGTTCTGATTATGTACATTGCCAAAGCGGTTTATGAAAATAAAATCAGAAAAGCCGTCGACTTTAACTTTGCATCTCAGCCCCGCTATATCCTGATACTCTTTCTCCTGTTCGAGCGCTTCCCTGACTTCGCTCATAATAGGCACGCTGCGGCTTCCCGCTTCTGTCTTAGGCTTGTGTATGCTGAACTGACATTTGTTTGTATCGTGCTTGTAGTAAACAAGCGTGTGGTTGACGCTGATAAAGCCGTTTTCAAGATCAACATCGCACCAGCGCAGCCCCGTTATCTCGCCGACACGCAGACCTGTATAAAGCATTGTAAGAAATACAGGATACCAATGCTGATAACGCGGCGTGCTGCGGAGGTAATCAAGAAAAAGTTCCTGTTCCTTTGTGGTAAGCGCCTGACGCTTCTGTATCTCCTTGCCGTGCATATGTTTCAGTTCTCTTATCGCATTGTCAGAGGGGTTCGCGGGGATAAGCCTGTTCTGCACGGCGAGTTCAAGCACTTGATGAAGCACGGTATTTACGTTGTCGATAGTAGAAACTTTTAGCCCGCGTTCTCTGTAAAGCATATTGTAAAAGCCCTTAACGTCCGAATACAGCAGTCCTGAAATCTTGCTTTTGCCGATATAGGGGTCAACGAACATTTCATACATATACATATAGTTCAGCATAGTGTTGTCCTTTAGCCCCATTTTATCTCTCACCCACATTTTATAGATGTCATTTACCGTGAGGTTTCGGGCGTTAGGCCTTATGCCTCTGAGAACATCGGCAGAGATTTCCTCTTTTTTCTCACGAAGTTCCTGCAGCGTGGGTGCATATATCACGCGCCTTTCGCCGTTCTGCGTCCAGCGGTAATCATAACCGCCGCCCGCACGTTCGCTTTCACCTTTTTTCAGCATAATGCCTTTGCTGTCTCTGCGCCTTTTTGCCATAATAAAACTCTCCTTTCAAAATTCTGCCGACCATCGGCTTTCCGGACGGTCGGCATTTTTCACATTTCTCGCAGTTCAGATAGAATAAGCTCTCGACATATACTCATCAAACTGCCTGCGCTTTATAAGCCTTTTATTTCCCACCCACAAAACGAACGGACAGCGTTCGTCTGCCGTGAGTTCTCTCAGCTTGTGCTGACCGATGTTTGAATAAACGGCGGCTTCCTCGATAGTGAGGTTTTGCTTTTGAAATATAGGGACGTTCAGTTCCCTTTCTCTGACCATATCCATAATTGTTTACCTCCTGTTGGTATCTTGAAAATAATGTATAAGTTAAATCATTGCTTTTTCCGTTTGTTCCAGACTCCATACTGCCGGAATATGCCAAGTTCACGCTTTTTAGGCTTTTTAGGCTTTTTAGGCTTTTTATCTTCCGTTTCATCGGAACAAGGGGCATACTCTTTTAGCGCATCGGCGTTTATGTGATAAAACTTTTTCATCCATTTGTCTTTCGACTTGCCCTGTTTTCTGATAGGGTATGTTCTGCTACCGTCTTTCGACAGTATAAGCACGTTCTCGTCTGCAAGGGCTTCGCCTATGGACTTTGCAGAAAGCCTTGACGAAAAAATTTTTCTCAATTCCTCGCCGCTGATGATAAAGCTTCCCTCAAGCTGGTTATCGTAATAACAAGGGCCTTCATCGAAGCGTATCGCGTTACAAAAATCCTTAATATCGTTAGAGACGTTTTGTGAATTTAAAATAGCGGCGGCTGCTTCCTCGACTATGTTTCGAGAGGAGGCATATTCACTGCTGCGGTTTTCAAGGTGACGCAATGTGTCATCTATCTGTGCTTCGATAGAGTTTTCGATAGAACGGCGCCTTGTGATCATTGTCATATCATCGTTCGAAACGCTTCTGATAAACTCACAAAATATATCGCAGGTGCAAAACAGTAAGGACTTTATAGCATAGTTTCGGTTAAAGCCCGAATACCTCACAGCCTTGCTTTTGTGATTTTTCACATCGCTAAGCCTGCTGTTTAGATTCTTGCTAAGTCTGTCATAGTTTTTGCAGACCCACTCGATAAAACACCGCACCATTTCAAGATACTGATCTTTATTACGGCAAAGCTTGTTGATCTCCTTCGGCGGTATCGGATCTTTAAGATTTACTACAAGACAGCGATTTAGCGTGCTTGAACTTTTAAGCAGATATTCACCCGTCACAAAAAGCATACTTTCATTTTTGATCCTTTTGCCGTCACGGACTATCTGCCCCGGAGTTTGAACACGTTTGAGATTTTCCGAAAGTTTCTGTTCGTTATTCTCTCTTTCTCTGTTTGAATCAGTGCCGCAGAGGTCGTCTATCGCCACGCAACAATGCTTGTACTCGAATATCTTGTCGATCTCGCTTTTATTGCTGTGCAGATTTATAATATTTGGACTGCCCTCGAAATAATCTACAAGCAGTTTGGTTATCGCAGATTTTCCCGAACCCGAATCGCCGTAAACGTAAGTGTTGAACTCAAATCTGCTTCTTTGCGATTCGTCTATAAGTGGCATTATGAATGGCGTAAGTGCCGCCATAAGCAATACGCCGGGTATATTATCTGAATCAAGAAAATCCGATACCCACGGCATAAATTCAGCATTTTGCGTTGACAGCGGGCGTTTAAATTTTGCGAGGGCTTCGTTCTGCGGTGCTATATCAACGCCTATACGTTCCGTATCGCCAATAATGCAGTTGCCAAGCAGGAAGACGTAGTGCGCATTTTGGTCATCACCTATTTTAAAGCGATTATACCCTTGGGTAAGAGAATATCTGATTCGGGGTTCCATATTAAGAATAGCCCCTTTAATAGTTCCCGACAAAAAATCGTTACATGTGCTTTCTCTTTTATTAAATTTGACCTCATTGCGAGGAATAAAGCGCATAGCTTTTTCAAGACCGATGTACGGAATTACCGCCGGGTAGGTTTTCTCGCCGACTTTAAATGCGACCTCTACATAGCAGTCACCTGAGGCAACTGTCGTCAATGACTTTACTTCGTAGTAATCGGTTATTTCTATAAGAGCGTTTGAAAAATGCTCGCCGTGATAGTAGATACCGTCCGGACCTGCTGAGTAGCCCCTGGGGTAATTTTTTATTTCCATAAGTAAGATCCTTTCGAATAATTTAATGTTCACATTATATCACCTTCTTTTTTATGTTGCAAATTCGCACTTTTTACACTTTTTACAGCTTCGGAACAATTTCAGCTATTTTGTATAATAAAAATGTGATATATTTTAGAAAAAAAGAGCCGACTTTTTTCTAAATAAAAATTTTTTATCCGTTTTTGTAATTATAGGGAGGTAATTGTGGTGGCAAAATCAAAATGTAAAAAAATCATAAATTTCAATGATCTAAGATGTGATAGCTTTGACAACACATTATGTAACATTTCTGAGGAAGAAAGATTTGATTTTTGGAATCTTTTGTATAATGATATGTCTCAGAAGATACTGATTACTCCGAAACATGATACAAGTAAAATATGTTGTGATTCGATTCGCGGTATTGTTCCCGTCATCAGCACAAGAAGATTTGAGTTTGACGACGACGCACACACGCTGGTGCCTTTAAAAAGCGAAAAAGATGTCGTCAAACTGTTCTTGAATATAATAAATAAGAAAAAAGCCAAAGATGCTAAGGGAAATGTTGAAAGAATCAAGGATGATCCGGAAAAAACTAAAAAAAATCTTTTTAACTTCATAAAGAACTATGGCTTCTTTTTCCATATTACAGATGATGAGTATATAGAGTATGGTAAAATGATCTGTTTAATAGAGCGATTCTCGATTCTCGTTGACCTGATCCATGAGATCTCGTTAAATCTAGATAATGATAATTATTATCAAACTATACTTGCACTTGTATTAAAATTATTGCTTTCTAAGCCGGTAGAAATAGAAATGCGAAACTATACATACAGATCCTGTGTGCATAACTATTATGATCTAATAAATGGTCCATATCATTTGAAAACAGATAGTAGTAGACTAGGGAGTTGGGGAACGAACAGTGACGATGATAAGTATGGTTCTTATGAAACAAAAATTAGCAACGATGAATTGAATGAAATATTTGAAGAGTGCTTTCCCGAAATTTCAGAAAAAGAAAACGAAGAAGCGGAGAATTCCAAGGAAAACAAAGAAGAATCTGATACTGAGATAATCGAAGCAGAGAATTCCAAGGAAAGCGAAGAAAAATCTGATCTTGAAAAGATTAAAGCGGATTTAAATATAAATGATGTAAACCACGTAGGTTCCCTTTATTATCAAAACAATGCGCTATTTTTTAATTTTGAAAATCTCGAAAACAATATAGATGATCTCAAAATTATTGTTTTTATGAAGCTGTATTTTGAACAAGTTGGGATAGTGAAGGGATGTATAGAAGAAGTAGCAGATATAGAAAATGTAACAGAAAATTGTGCAGCAGACAAACGTATAGTAACCCAACTAGAATATGTCGGCAAACCGGATTTGAAGAAGTTCACACCAAAGATGAAAGAAGCATTGATAATCATAGCTAAGAAGGTTATTTGCGATGAGATCGAGCATAACATAAAAAATATTAGACCGAGTTTTGACTTAGAAAAAGGACTTTCGTTAAGGGTGAACACACTTTTGGAGGCGATGTATTATTCATTATTACTGAATTATAAGCAAGGTCAGGGGTATCGACGCTGCACAAGGTGTTATGAATATTTTCTTATGTCATTAACAGACAATAAGAGAAAAAATTGTGGTAGCAGAAAGGATTATAATAATAAGAATTCTAAACCGATCGACTCAAATAAATAGAATCTTCTGCTTGATTTTACCATAAGCAAAGGGCATCTTATTGCAAACAGTTAGCATACTATATATGTAAATTATAAAATATACTGTAATTTTACTATAAAAAAATAAGTTTAAAAACCACAATGATAAGGGTTCAACCGTTACCATTGTGGTTTTTTTGTAAGTATTTCAGATTTTCTGTCTATATATAAATGTAAAGCTGCTGCATCTTTTTTGTCATTTTTAGGGCACTTCTCCCCCTTACCCCCATAATTCTTATTTCTAATTTTAGGGAGTTTTGATAGCTGGTATTATATAAATACTGCTTACTAAATAATAGTTGTGAGGTTAATATTTTTATATATTTGTCTGTGACATAAAATTCAAATAGCAAGATAACATGAAATTAATTTGACAAATATTTGTTGAAAATTAATTGTTAGGAGGTATTATCTTGAATATTTATTTCATAGATACACTGGAACTTACTTACAGTTCCGACTTCGATGACATAATTAAACTAACTAAAAATTTTAAAATGGTAGACCCTAAAAAAGGGGCAGGTAATAAAGAATTTATTTCCACTGAATTAAGTGGCATGGGCATTATAATAAAAACAAGAAGAAGCAGTAAGGCTGAATTGTATAAAAACAGCAATAAGTACAAATTAGTACTTAGGATAAATCCTAATAAATTTTATAAGCCTTATATGAAGACTGAGCATATAAGCAATATTATAGAATTTTGCGATATGGTCGAGCGGTTGGATATGCAGATACAGTATTGTTTTAGCGGCTTGACAATAGATGACTTTGAGATCACGAGGGTCGATCTAACGGAGGATATTCACGGTATCCCTGAGGACAAAATTACTCAGTACATACGCATTATGCGTCAGCTTTATTTGACGCTTGGTTTTCATCACAACAAGAAGCTTGAGGAGAATACTGAGGATTTTGATCCTGACAGTTCATTCAATGCTGTCAATGACTCTAAAAAGGTAGAATTTGTTGTATATAATAAGGGTCACGAAGTTCGCAGTAAGAAGAACAGCAGTGATGAACAGAAAGAACATTACAAAGACACGATGCGTGTTGAAGTGAGGTGCAGGAAAAAGTTTGCGGACAAGCTTTCAGAGAAAGCATACACGGCTCAAAAGCTGGTGGAAATTTACCGCAGGAGAATGGAGGTCATAAGAGATGTTTTCGATGACGTTTTTGTGCTTAACAAAGACAGTTGTTTTATATCGCCCTACTGGCAGAAAAAACAGATCAAAAAGTACGTTTCAGGCAAGACAAAGCTTGGCGAAAAGATGAATGATTTTTCAAAGCAACTTGCGCACGCTTCACGACCTACTATGGAGAGCGTGATAGAGAACAGCGAAAAATGTCAGCGGTCAGTTTCAAAGCTGCTAAGCAAATTTGAGGATATGGGCGTTTCATCAGTTCCAACAAGCGACAAGGAAACGCCGTTTTTACAGTCGCTGAACACGCTTTTTGGGTTTTCTCCGCCGAGTGAGGAGGAAAAGGCGTTATATGAATATATACGCAGTAAGTCTAGGGGGAAGGAGGTGTTTTGGTATGGAGGTGATGATAGAGGGTGATTTGTTGGAATCAAAAGAAGAACTATTTGAAATAGGCGATGAATCTCAAATAGTTCTTCTATGGTTATTATTTCCAATATCTATTGAGTGCTTCTGAACAGTATGTCAGCAAATCAGACATATCATTATCATTAAAGTGCTTCATTATGCTCTTGTCAATCTGCAATATGCCGAGATATTTTGAATGGTGCATATAGCCCATATCTTCAAACCTCTTGAATGGATTACTTAGTATCAGCTTCTCTACATCTTTCAGAGTATAGTTGCCCTCAGTAAAAATACATTTTTTCTTCTCAGCGGGCAATCCTTGTTCTTTACGATCTTTATAATACTCTGAAAAAGCATATGCAACATCGTTAAGCCCTGCTTCACCCTTTTCATTCATAGTCGAGATAAGTGAAATTAGGAATACAGGCTTGTATGAATAGCTCATAGTCATTTTCTTGCAAAAATCCATAAATAATCGCTTTCGATTAGTGGGGGTTATTTCAGTCCAGCCAAATTCTTTGCAGAATTCTTTTACGCGTTCACGCTCAAAATAGTAAAGTGTTTTATTTTCACTTATGGGAACTTCCAGATCAGCTTTTATTTTGCCCTCTCTGATATATTTGCCGATCGTTTCGCCTTGTGCTGAAACGTGACGGGTAAGCTCAAGCTGAGAATACATCTTATCTGCTTTCTCCTGCCAATTGAACAGATCAATGATCTCATAGTCGGTAGCGTGGATAGGATAATCAATAAGAACAGTAGGCTTATCACCATGTTTGAACATATCCTTATCCCAAGACATACCGTGTTTAGTTCCAAGAACCATTCCGCCGGGAACGTATTCGCTGATATTAAGTATTCTGTGAAGTGAGTATGGGCAATTGAACATATTGGCGTTATCTACAAAATCAAAGACCATAAGAAACTCTTTGCCTTCGTGGATACGCATACCTCTTCCGAGCTGCTGCATATATATTGTTTTTGACATTGTAGGTCTTGCCATAAACAAAACTTCGGTTATGGGGCTGTCCCAACCCTCGTTAAGCAGGTCACAGGCACAAAGAACTTTTATCTTTTTATTCTCATAGTCTTTAAGTATTTGCTTGCGTTTGCTGTTTTCTGTTTTTCCTGAAACACTTTCAGCCTTAACGCCATTGTTTCTCAGTAATTCAGCTATTTTATCAGCATGATCGACAGAAGTGCAGAAAATTACTGTCGATTTATCTTTTACATATTCAAGATAAGTATCAACTATCAGTTTGTTTCGTTCAGGAACAACGACTGTTGTTTCAAGATCCATCGAATTATATTTAAATCCGTTTATACGCACATCAGTCAAATTTATATTCGTTTTTACCCTGATACAGCGTACAGGCACAAGAACTCCGCTTTCAACGGCATCTTTTATATCAAGTTTATGGGCCACATTCTGAAACACTTCAAGCAGATCTTCGCCGTCCGCACGCTCGGGGGTAGCTGTTAGCCCGAGAGTAAATGAAGGCCTGAAATAGCTGAGAATGGTAGCGTAGCTTTTTGCAGAAGCATGGTGGCACTCATCTATTATCATGTAATCAAAGTCATCGGGACGGAAAAGATCAAGATTTCTGATAATACTTTGGATACTGCCGCACACGACCTGTGTATCTGTTTCGTGATAGTTTTCATAAAATCTTCCTACAGAAACTTCCGACCATAACTTCTCGAAATTTTCAACACCCTGTTCAACAAGTTCTTTTGTGTGAGCAAGAAACAAAACTCTTTTTCCGATAGATCTTGCGTCCAGCACGCCAATAGCTGATTTTCCTGAGCCTGTTGCACCCTGCACAAGAGCAATTGTTTTTCCCTCTTCGCGCATTTTATTAAGACTTGCCAAAGCCTCTTCTTGGTGCTCTCTGAGTTCAAAGACTTTCCCTTTCTGTGAGGGCATATCATCGTCTATATATGTAAGCGTAGGAGTATAGCCTAAAAAGGTGACCAGCTCATCTTTTACTCGTTCGGGTGTTTTATCAAGCTGTGAATCAGTCCAACGGAACACTTTCCAGCCATTATGAATCATGCTGTTTTGTTTCAGCAGATCATCAATGTACTTGTCTTTTGAAACCTTAGTCGGGTTGTGCCATGTTTCACCGTCTATTTCAAAAGCGATCTTATCCGCTTCGGTTTTTATTGCAAAATCAATAGTTCGATGTTTACCGTAAATATCTACAAAGGGGTACTGAAGATAGACATACTGCCCTTTTTCAGCACCAAAAACATCGCAAAAAAGCTGAACAAATTTTTCTTCAGCACTACTGTTCCCTGCATTATTTGAGAGCCTAGTCAGCATCTTCGATCACTTCCTTTAAAAGCAAACGTTTTTCAAAGCCTCCGCGATTTGCGGCTTTTTCTTTTCTCACGTTATCAAGTTCCTCAGCAGAATAACCTCTTGCAACAGCAACGGCTTGCATTACTTCGAGAAGATCTGCCAGTTCCTCTATTGACTTGTCAGACTGATATTCTGCAAGCTCTTCATTAAGTTTGCGGTCAAGATACTGTATGTAGGTTTCTTTATCCATTACCTCAACAACACATTTCTTACCCGACTTTTCGATTATTTCAGGGATCTTGTCACGTACAAGTTTGTTATACTTTATTGTTTTCATTACAGCCTCCCGGCTTTTGGTTTTATCGCTCATTTCGCTATTAAGCCTTTCACAACTTAAAATAAATATCAGGCAGAATTACTGCCGTTTCGGTTTCGTCTTCTTTGCCTTTCCAAGCGCATATAAAACGTATTTTTGCGTCATAAAGTTTGTATCCGTCTACAATTAATTTTTTGACCTTTTCATAACAAGCTGAAGAGAACTGCAAAACAGGCAACAGTCTCTCTTTATATCGAATATACAATCTGTTGTTTTGTGCGTACAGGTGCGTGCCGCTTCGCAGTTGCAGTATCAGCAGCTTTTTATCCTTGAAAAAGTCAAGATACACATCTCGGTGAGATAACTGCATTATCAGTTCGGTAGGCTTAGAGTATGAGTGCAGGTCGATCTCGTCTGTGGACGCTGCATCTGTAAATTTATCAAAGACATCACCCGTGTAGTGCATGTGCAGAAGTGATTTTGCCCTTGTTATCCCAACATATAGTTTTCTTTTTGATTCGTCGGTATCAATGTCAGGATCATTCAGCATCATAAAAACATTGTCAAACTCTCTGCCTTTTGACTTGTGCATAGTTGACACAGTGACCACACCCTGCTTGCTCTGATAAAAGTCCTCTATTTTTGATTCGTGCAGGAACATATCAAAGTCAGTGCGATATTTTCTTGCATTGGTTTCTGCAAAAGCGGTGAGAATATCAAGTATCAACGGCAGACATTCGCTATTGCGGTATTGCTGTTTCAGCTTTTCAATGGCATTTTCCCATTGGGTATCGCTTATAACTGGCGTGACCTCCTCTCCCTCTTTTTGAAGCTTTTTCAAAAAGTAACGTATCTCCGCAATGTCATACATATCAAAACCGTCGATAGATTGGATAAGCTTTGCGGGAATATTCCGTTGTTTGAGAATGCCCATTACGATCAGAGCTTCTCTGTTTGTGTTTGTAAGGACGCAGGTAGTTCCTGCCACATTTTCAGCCTCTATATCGTCCACCACGGCAGTTTCTATGTATTTTCCACTGTGCTTTATAAGCTTTGTTTCACCGCTGAACTGCGAAACAGCTACAATATCCTCATCCTTCATTCTGTCAGATATTTCTTTTACGAATCTATTGGCGAAAGAAACTACGTTCTGACAGCTTCTGTAATTATCAACAAGAGAGTATTGGTTAGCATTGTGCTCAGTGATGAGCTTTTTTAGAAATGCCGAATCAGAGCCTCTGAACTGATATATGTTTTGGTCATCATCACCCACGGCAATAACACGCATATCATCATTACGCTCCATAAGTGCTTCCACAAGCTGATATTCATATTTATCCATATCCTGTGCTTCGTCGATAACAAGCACTGTTTTGGTTATTCGGCCAAGGTCTACATCACCACTTTTTATAAGCTCGCCTGCGTCCTTGACGATATTTTCTGAATCTTCGATATTTCCGATCTTACCAAGCAGGTCAAAGCAATATGAATGGAAAGTCTTTATTTCCACAAAGCTTGCCGCATTACCGATGAGTTTTTTTAGACGCTGTTTAAACTCGATAGCTGCCGCTCTTGAAAAAGTCAGCATAAGAAGTTGTTCATGCTTTACGTCCTCCAACAGCAGTAAAGCCGCCAGCTTATGCACCAGCACTCTTGTTTTACCGCTTCCGGGGCCTGCTGAAACAACAATGTGTTGAGATGTATTGTCACGAATTATCTCAAGCTGTCTTTCAGAAAGTGTGTCAAAAAGCTGACTGTATTTTGCAGGCGTGATATTTCTTACTATCTGAGCGGCACGCTCCCCCGAAAAATACTGCGACAAGAATTTCTTATAATCCATTTGGAAATAGTCATTGACAAAACGCAGAGCTTCATCATAGTTTCGCACCATCATATTTGCGTATTCGCCAACAATATGTATCTGCTGTATTTTCTGCTGATAAAATTCATTCAACTGTTTGTAGTCCTCAAGCTTGTACCTGATCTTATTATCGAGAACAAGCCTTTTTATCCTCATTCCGCTGTACAGAACAAGAAATCCGCCCTCAAGCTTGATAGCATTTATTTTTGAAAGAAACAGCAACGCTTCCTCGATGTCCTCCTCCGAAACGTCAGCGTCATATGTGTTCATAAGCTCTAGGATGGAAAAGCCCACCAAAACTTCTTCTTTTTCGCCTGCCGCAAAGTCGCTGTTTTCAAATAGGTAATGAATGATAAACTCGGCAATGCGATAACTTTTTTCACGTTTTTCGGCAAGGGTCTTGAAATTAAGCTTTGGAACTATAAGCACTTTATTTGTGGCGGCGTCCTGCTCTTTCTGAACGTAGCTTCGTATTGTCCAGTAATAAAACAACGTTTTGATCGAATTGACAGAGCTTGACTTTATTCCGTTTGCGAGTGCCGCTTCGTTAAGTTCTTTGTAATTCATACAAAGTTTGTCTGCGTCAATGTAGTTAAGCAAGAACTTTTCAAGTGTCTGAAATTTGCGCAGCACAAGAAGCGATTTGTTCTCAGTATCTGTTTTGAAAATATACGCTGTGAGGTCTTTGGTATCGGCAAGAAGTTTATCTTCTCTCATCATTTGGATCGAGTGGATAATATCTGATTTCTGTAAGCCTAAACGGTCTGCGAGATAATCGACTCTCGACTCAGCGTCATCATTGCCTGCTCTGGAAATGCTCTTGCTTGATATTAGCGAGCTGATTATTCGTTTGGCTATAACACGTTCCTGCTCGTCAGTAAAACGCAAAGACGACTCTATCTGCCTAGACGCTTCTATCATATTCTTTACAAGTATGCTGGTCGCATATACTCTGGGAACATTTTTACCTCTTTGAAGATAACCTGCATTTTCAAGAGCCTGTATCGCCGTTTTCACTCTCGTTTCTATGTCGGCAACGCTGTCGTCCCAGCCGGCTTGCCTTGCTACTTCAAGCGGCGAACAGCATACCTCAGGACGTGTTTTGGTCAGGTCTTTTACAGCTTTCCAGACTTGCTGTATCTCGCTTATGCTTAATTTTGTCTGATTGAGCAGCATAAAATGCTTATCAAGGTCGCTGTCATTGAACAATACGTAACATTCTGCCTGAAGGGACGGGTCACGCCCTGCACGGCCGGCCTCCTGCACATAGTTCTCCAAAGAATCTGAAATATCATAATGCACAACGAGCTTGACGTTGGCTTTGTCAACGCCCATACCAAAAGCCGATGTAGCAACGATGATCTGTATCTCATCATTAATGAAAGCTTCCTGATTTTCCTGCTTTTCACTGCTCTCCATTTTTCCGTTGAAAGCTCGGGCTTTAAATCCGTCGCTCGTAAGCTTTTCGGCAAGTATTCTTGTACGTTTAGTCCTCGATACATATACTATGGTGGGACAATTTTTCTGCTCGATAAGTGAGCGCAGAGCATCATATTTCTCAGCGTCGGTTTCTTTATACAAAACCTCATAGCGGAGGTTCGTTCTTGACGCACTTGTTGCAAACAGTTCAAGCTCAATGTCAAGCTTATTCTTGAAATATTCTTTGATGTCGCTTATAACTTTCTGCTTTGCCGTTGCAGTAAAGCAAGACACAGGTATCTTGCAGCCGTCGCCTTTTTTCTCCTGCAACTCTCTTATAAAATCGCCGATATACAAATAGTCAACACGGAAATCCTGTCCCCACGCAGAAAAGCAGTGGGCCTCATCAATAACAAATCTTGCAATATGGCGTGACAAAAATAACCTCTCTATCGTAACAGAACGAAGCGACTCGGGAGAAATATACAGAATAGAAGCCAGCCCTGATTCAACGCGGTCGATAGCCTCAGCTCTTTCAATAGGGCTCAGCAGACCGTTTATGGTAACAGCGTCAGCGATACCTCTATTTTCAAGGTTATCCACCTGATCTTTCATTAAGGACTGCAAAGGCGAAATGACAACAGTCAGCGCCCTTTCGGTCTCGCCTGCCATAAGTGCGGGGATCTGGAATGTAAGTGATTTACCGCCGCCCGTTGGGAAGATAGCCAGCAGAGATCTATGCTCAGCGGCGGCATTCACTGCATTTTCCTGCAACGGCTCACCATTATATGTACGAAAATCAGGGTATCCAAAGTATTTGCTGAGATATTTTTTAGAATCAAGTTCAGACTTGCAGTAGCCGCATTTGCCACATGACGTATTTCTTAATGCCTTTAATACTTCGTCTACCTTTGGATAATTCATTATCACCCACCTTGGTATAAGCGAATATTTTTCAGTCGCAGATATCATAGCAAGTGAGTAGGCAAGCTCAACCGGTGAATAGGTTATAAAATTTGATAATGGTGCGTTTTCGCATATTCTGCCTGAGAAATACACTAATATAGCGGCTTCAAGGTCATCATCAGCTGAATAGTCAAGATATGAGAAAAAGCCTGAAAAATATGGGCTGTCTTTCAAAAGCATATAGTATATCTGTTTCAGTTCATTATCAAGGCTCTGAAAAGCATTTATCTCATCATAAAACAGGCTCATTGCTTTCAGCGAGTCGTTCAGCGGATTGTTAAGTTCGTCGGTGCACAGCTTATCGTCCTTCAAAAGCTTATGATAAGGTCTGTTCGGGAACATCAAAGGTGAAAGATAGAGAGTGTCGATATACTCAACATTCTCGGGAGCTGCTATGTATTTTGAATCGTGGTCAATAATATTGTGTCCGCAAAGATACGTTGCGTTTGAAATGAACGAATGAAACTCGCTGAAAGAACCCGTATGCAATTTTTCTCCGCTTTCGCTAACTGCTCCGAAATCGTAAGCTTTGTTATCGGCTTCGCTGACTTCTGTATCGACGAATATTATTGGTTTCATTCATTCACCCCATTATATTATTTTTGTACTAATAAGTTAATCAATATGTATATTATACCATGAAAATAGAGGGTTTTCAATACTTTTTGTGGAAAATGCGTGGATCAATATGATTTGTATTATAGAAGCAGGCTGTTGCGTACACCACAACAGCCTGCTCTTTCACCTCTTCCTCAAAAACTCAATAACACTAAACTTGTATATCCTCCACCTGCTGCCAATCTTGAAACCCTCTATCTCCCCTGTTTTAAGATAACGGAGCATAGAGTTTTTGCCAATCTTTAAAAGCTGCTGACATTCTTTAGCGGTAAGTATATCGGGAATATCGTCAAACATAATTTATCATTCCTTTCAAAAAATATCGGTTTATCTTAATGTTCAGCGGTTTAGTACGGCACTTTTCGGAAACTTGATCTTTACAAATATACATCATCTTTGTGAAGTAACGCAAATGCGGAAAGGAGGGCGTTACGATGAACAAAGCTAAAGTCATACTCGTGCTTGTTGGCAGCGTGCTGGCGGAGATAGCGCAGGAGATCATCACCTATATCGCTGATAAGGACGAGTGAACACCATAGGCAGGCTTTCGGGACTGCCTTTAATTTTTGTATTTTGTAAAGGAGTTTTAAAATGAGCGAACTTACCCATTGCAGCATTTGCGGCTGCGCTTTAGAGGACGAGGCGGAATGCTATGAAGTCGAAAACGAGATACTTTGCCAGGAGTGCTACGATAACGAAACTGTGGTATGCGACCATTGCAGCGAACGCTGTATCGAACGAAATACCGTGAGCGATGAGAATACTATCCTCTGTACAGATTGCTACGATAATCATTACTACCGCTGTTCAAACTGCGAAACTATCGTGCATTCGGACGATACCTACTGGCGCGGCGATAACGCCTATTGCCGTGAATGTTATGACGATTGCTGTGATAACGGTGACTACATCAACGATTATTACTACAAGCCTAAGCCCGTGTTCTACAAACTGCCGAAAGAAAACAACGTGCGTTTTTACGGTGTTGAACTGGAGATAGACGGTGCAGGAAGATATGATGATAATGCGGAAAAGATTTATGATACAGCTAATGTTCAGAATGAAGTACTTTACATAAAGTCTGACGGCTCGCTTGACGAGGGAATGGAACTTGTCAGCCACCCTTGCTCAATAGATTTTCACCGAAAGAAATTTCCGTGGGACGATATCGTGAGAAAAGCTGTTGCCCTTGGCTACCGCTCGCATAATACGTCTACCTGCGGACTTCACGTTCATATAGGCCGAAAACAGCTTGGATATTCCTACGAGGAACAGGAAGAAGTCATAAGCCGAATAATGTTCTTTTTCGAGAGCCATTGGAACGAGCTTTTCAAATTTTCTCGCCGTACTGCATACAGCGTTGACCGCTGGGCGGCAAGACACGGTTACAATGACAAGCCGAAAGAGATACTTGAAAAGGCAAAGAAAAGCACTAAGGGCAGATATGCCTGTGTGAACATAACAAATGCTGATACTGTGGAGATAAGGCTGTTCAGGGGCACGCTGAAATTCAACAGCTTTATGGCTACGCTTGAACTTGTTGACAGCATATGCGAAAATGCAGTTTGCCTTAATGACGATGAACTGAACAAGCAATCCTGGACGGATTTTGTGCTGGGCATAAAGCCTGAATATACAGAGCTTATCAGGTATCTGAAAGAGAAAAGGCTCTATGTTAACGAGCCTGTCAGTGAGGAGGATTAACTATGTGTGCGATATTTGGATTTGTGAATTACAGACGTTCGCTCAGCAGGAGCGAGATGAAAGAACTTATCAACAGATTATCCGTCGAGTCAGAGGTAAGGGGCAAGGACGCAACGGGCATAGCGTATGTGAAACACGGCGAACTTAAAGTTTTCAAGAGAGCAAAGCCTGCTCACAAGGTAAGGCTTTATGTGCCTGAGGACACAGTTATCTTCACAGGTCATACGAGAATGACTACGCAAGGCGACGCTAGGTACATTTACAATAACCACCCGTTCACAGGCAAAACTGCGGACGGGTCTTTTGCTTTATGTCACAACGGTGTGCTTTACAACGACAGCCAGCTTGCAAAGTCTGAACATCTGCCGAAAAGCAAGATAGAAACTGACAGCTACGTTGCCGCACAGCTTATCGAGAAATACGGCAGACTTAATTTCACGACCATAGCGAAGATGTCAGAGGCGGTAGAGGGTTCGTTCGTATTCACGATACTTAGCGACAAGAACAAGCTTTTCATAGCAAAGGGCGACAATCCGCTTTGCCTTATCCATTACAAGCAATTAGGACTGTATGTGTACACGTCTACTGAGGACATTATGAAGAACGTGCTGAAAGGCAGTTTCCTTGAAAAGCTGCCTTTTGAAGTGATAAAGGTCACAGAGGGGGAGATCATAAGCATTGACAAGCGTGGGCGTTTTGAGAAAAGCAGCTTTGTACCGAACGAATTTTGCTATGGCTGGAACTATTATGGATACAGAAAGCCCGCTTACGATGAGGACGAACTTTTCGATATATGCGGTATGTTCGGGGTATCACAGGAGGATCTTATGCTGCTTTACGATATGGGCTACACGGACGAGGAGATAGAGGGTATGCTTTGCGACAGGGGTATGTTGAGGGAGTGTATCAAGGAGGCTAGGGTGCTGGTGGGAGAATATTATTAGGAGGTATCTTATGGCATACACATTCAACGGAAGCAGATACGTCACAAGCAGCGTGGCAGAAAACTTCCCTATCGAACTGCAAGTGGCGTTATTTTTAGCCATAGAGCAAATGCGAGAAAAGGTCAGCGGACAGCTTGATTATCTGCAAATTTTCGAGATAGTGACAGATGTCAAAGGGCAGAAAAAATTCCTGCACATTTATCATATGCAGGAATGCCCTGAGGCTAAGCTTGAATATTTCATACCGACCGACACGGAGGTAAACGGCAGGGCGTATATGATTGACGATGTGGATCATATTACGCTGCTGTTGGCGGAGGAGTATTGAGTTGAAAAGGAATCACAGCTTTGGGAGGGGGCTGTGATTTTTTTCTGAACTCACCTCTCCTTCGCCTATTTACCTTACAATTATACTTCAAAAGGTCGGTCTTGTCTATGTGGCAGACGTACAAATTTACCTTTTCCCCTCTCACCGCCTATTCCCATTAGCAAGATCATTAACAATATCCGCAATGTTCTCCAGCTGCTTTTTGTTGAGCTTTTTTAGGTCGGAGATCAGCTTGCTCAGCTCTTTAGGCTGCTCGGCGTCGGCGTCGAAAAACTCCTGCGGCGTAATGTCCAGATACTCGCAGATATAAAAGAAAGAGGTCATAGAGGGCAGGGCTTTTCCTGTTTCGATATTGTTTATATACCCTGCGTTCTGTCCAATAGATAAGCTCATATCCCTTGCGGAAACACCTTTCTGTGTGCGAAGTTTTGAGATCCTCAAAGCAAAATTATTGTCATACATGAATTTGTTCTCGTACATTATTTGCACCCCCATGTATAATATTTTATCCTATATTATCATGTATTATGTCGGAATTTTTCCTATAAAGGGGTTGAAATATGTGAAATAATATGATATAATGATGTAAAGTATTTGAAATAATGCGATATTTGTATAAGAAGCGGATTGTGTCATGTTTTTTGTTAAAATAAAAAAATATCTTACGAAAACGTTATACTAAGCAGCCAGCTTAACAAAAGTGAAAAAGAATGTGTTATAATTAACATACAAAAACGTATTATTATGTCAGTTATAGTTGATAATTGACAAATCAATAAGGAAAAGGAGTTTTTGACATGAACGAAAACATCAACAAGAAATTTGACGTAAAAAACTTTGACTATGATAAGTGCTATGAAGAAGTAAAGGAAAATGCTTCAAAAAATATCAATATCATAGTGTGCGGAGCTACCGGCGTTGGCAAAAGCAGCCTTATAAACGACTTCTTCGAGTTTGATAAGGATAGTGCCGCTCCTGTCGGAAGCAGCGGAAAACCGCAGACAAGGGGCATACACGAGTATCATTCAAAGAGCATTACCTTGTTCGACACTGAGGGCTACGAGGTAGAAAGCTCGTCTACGCCGGAAAACAGCGCTTTTTACAAAAATATAATAGATCTTATCGACGAACGCAAAAATACATATTCTGCGGATTTGGGTATGCACATCCACGAGGTTTGGTACTGCATAAATAACCGCTTTATGGATATTGATGAAAAGCTGATAAAGGACATACAGGCAAGAAATATCCCCGTGTGCGTTATTATTACAAAGGTGGATAATCTTGACGAGAACGAAGTCGCTCAGATAAAGGACGCTGTCGGCGATGCCGGAAAACGCAATAGGATAAACGGCGTTGAGGTGTTTACCTATTCTACTAACAGCGATCTTGGCGACGAGTATGTGCAGAAATCTGAGATAAACAGCTGGGCACATCATAATCTTGACGATTACCTCAGAGAAAGCTTTATCCCGTCGCTCAAAAAAGCGCAGGGTCAAATGGCAGAAATGATGATAAAGCACAAGATACCGAAATACGCGGCTTTAGCCGCAGGTATTGTTACGGCTACATCATTTGTACCCGTGCCACTTTCCGATTCGGTACCGCTTATGGGCATACAGGTAAAAATGGCGATGGATATTTTAAGCTGCTACGGAATAGATAATGATATGAAGGGCGCTGTGAAAAATTTAGCCGGAGCGGGCTTCGTTTCTTATATAGGAAAAACGCTGGCTTCTCAGCTGCTTTCGGTGATCCCATTTGTCGGCGGCGCGGCGAAAGCCACGGTAAATGTTTCAGTGGCAACTACTGTTACGGCTACCCTCGGCGTTGCGATAACGAAGATCTGCGAGGAATACACTAAAGCCTGCATAGAGAACGGCGGCTCGAAAGGCCTTATGATCACCAAAATTTCCGACTACTTTACTGTTGAAAATCTGAAAAAGGTAATGAAAGAGATCAGCAAGGGCAAGGATCAGAAAATTGTAGAGAGAATAGTAAAAGCTGTAGTTGATATGTTCAAGGATACGAAAAAAGGAGCAAGGAAATAATGGAAGGCGACAAGATAAAAACTAATATACTGATAGCTGGCAAATCGGGCGTTGGCAAAAGCAGTCTGCTGAATTACATATTTGGAGAAGAAGTTTCACCGACGGGTGCAGGAAAACCCGTAACGGCTGAGGGTCTGCACGAATATTCTTTCGAGCTGAAAGATAACGACCGCATATCTTTTTCGATATGCGACAGCTGGGGTCTTGAACCCGATAAGGCGGACAAATGGCACAAGCAGATAATCGACAAAGTAGCGGAGTACGACAAGCACTCTATCAAAGAATGGTTCAGCACCATAATCTACTGCCTTAGCGCCGACTCTGACAGAGTGGAAGACTTTGAGATAAGCATAATAAACGACCTTATAGCTGAGAAAAACAACGTAAACGTTGTGATAACCCACTGCAAATCTGAGAACGACGACAGAGCGGAGCGCATGAAAAGGCGCATAGTTGAAGACGGCGGCGTTTCGGCTGACTCGGTGATATTTGTAAACAACTATGAGAAAAAACTTATTTCTGGCGAGGTAAAAAAGTTTGGACGCGAAGAGGTAGTAAACTGCATTATCCGCAACTTGTGGAACAATTACAAGGTAAAAGTGCCGTATAAAATAAAAGAGCACGCCAACGAAATGTTTCGCAGCGAGCACGATAAGCTTCATGATATGGTGGCAAGTACAAGCTTTGTTCTGCGAAAGCATCATAAGCTGGATGAATTTGAAGAGAAGATAAATAATGAATTCAGCGTGTTCGTTATAAAGTCCGTAATGAAACTAAATAGCGAGTTTAACGATGCGTATAATTATTATCAGCAGCTGTCAAAAGAGTATTACACGATCGTTTTTGGTATGGATACGTTAAAACTGCTGAACGACCCGATAATGTTTTTTGACGCAACAAAGGCTTTCAAAGAAGAAGTAAGTCAGCAGGTGGAAAGGATCGCCGAATCGACGGGAAAAATACTGAAATTCATGAACCAGGACGTTACCAAAGAGCTTATGAAAAAACTTTTTGCAGAGATAAAGATAAACATAAAGAGAGCAAAAGATATCAAAAATGACCTTCATGAAACGGTTGACAAGTACATTGTAAGAACGAGAAGCACGGTTCTTGAAGAGGTCGAGAAAACTGAGGAGAAACTGCTAGCTATCGAGATCAAGATATAGGGGGTATCACCAAATGACCATAAAAAAACTAACAGCAGCAGTCCTCGCGGGTGCGGTGGTGCTGCTCACCGCTTGCTCAGACAGCGATTCAGGCAGTGGCAAAAAAAGCATGAAGAAAGACTACTACACCATTGGCGAAACTTGGACAGTTGACGGGCAGTGGTCGCTTACCGTTACAGGCGTCACGGAAACGGCTGAGCGCAATGAGTATGCGGACGAAAAACCTGCGGCGGTCTATATCGTGGACTACGAATATACAAACATCGGTTACGAGGACGAGGACGGCATAGCAAAGGGCATTTTCTTCGACATGGAGGACACCATAATAGACAGCAATGGCGTTATGGGTTACAGTTACCCGGGCGACGTTACGAGAAACCCAAATGAAGCGCCTATCGGAAGCACCTGCAAGGCTCAGGCTTGCATTGGTGTGGACAATGCGGGCGATTTCAGGATCACTGAGAGCCATTATGATTCAGACGGTGACGAACATTCGGCGACTTTTCTTATCGAAGTTGGCGGTAGTTCGGCAGACGAAAAATCTGACAGCGCCGCTCAGCCGACGGAAACTACCACCACAACGACCGCCGAGGCGACCACGACTAAGCCCGTGACCACGCTTGCGCCGTATGACATTTACGACGACACGGTGTATGCGAACGACCTTATCTACGAAACGGCGGACGATATTTTTGCCGAACTGGGCGACGATTTCAGCATGGATTTTATATCAGTGGGGCAGGAAAACATCATCGCCGTGGAGAACGACGACGTGTATCCGAACACGAAAATAGGCTTTTACACCATGGACATACAGAACATCGGCACGCTTGATTTCCCGTACGCGATACACGTCACGCCGGGCGGATACATCACCGAGGGCGTGCAGGTTGGAATGACGTACAACGAGCTGAAAGCCATTTGCCCAAGCCTGGAGGGCGCAACGCTTGACGGCGGAACGTTCGGCCCGACGGCGTGGATAAATATAGACGGCAACGCGTGGGGCATAGAGTTCGACGTATCGCAGGCAGACCGCGAGCGGCTAGGCATGACGGTAGGCGTAGCTGTTGATCTTTCGGAGCTTAATCCTAAGAGTACACTAGGGTATTATATTAGTTCGCTGAGCTGAGTTAAGCGGGCTTTTCTATTAATAACAATGGTTAAAGAAAACCACCGATACAAGCTTTTGTGCCTGTATCGGTGATTTTTTTGTACTCCCATATCAAATTATAGGCAACCGCCTCGTTTTATACGACTTTTATTAGACTTTTATAAGACAAATTACAATTTTATAAGATTTTAATCTTGACAAATTCTAATAAAATCAGTATAATTATATTATGGAGGCGATAAAATGCTGGATAATGAACTTATAGATATGGTGAAACAAATACAGCTTGTTCGCAGCGAGAGCAACAAGATAGAGATAAAAGCGGCAAATAAGGGCTGCCCTAAGGTGCGTGATTCGCTGTCCTCTTTTTCAAATCAGTCGGGCGGAGGCGTTATTATTTTCGGCGTAGATGAAAATGACGGCTACGCTGTCTGTGGAGTATATGACGCTGCTGACATTATGAAAAAGGTCGAGGCGCAGTGTCAGGAAATGACGCCCGTGATAAGACCGCTGTTTTCCGTTGCATCTATCGACGGGAAAACTGTCGTGTCTGCCGAGATACAAGAGATAGATAATGCTGACAAACCCTGCTTTTACAGCGGTGTAGGCAGGCTGAAAGGCTCATATGTCAGGTCGGGCGACGCTGACAGACTTATGACGGAATATGAGGTTTACAGCTATGAGGCTTTCAAAAAAAGCATTCACGACGAGCTGAGAACTTGCGAAATGGCATTTGAAAAGGACATTCAGACTAACGCATTCAAGCTTTATTTTGACTTGCTGAAAAGCAAAAAGCCCAATCTTGCCGAGCTTTCAAATGAAGAAATATGCCGTCTGCAAGGTTTTACGGACGAGGGCAAACCGACTTTGGCAGGAATAATGCTTTTTTCAAACTACCCGCAGGCGTTTTTTCCGCAGCTTTGCATAACTGCTGTGTCCGTACCCGGAACTGAGATAAGCAGTACGGCAAGCGTCGGCGAACGTTTTATAGACAATCAGCGAATAGACGGAACACTTGTGCAGATGCTGAATGATGCTTTGGTGTTCGTGCGCAAAAATATGAAAACTGCGACTATCATAGACCCGAACACGGGCAAGCGAACGGACAAGACGGAATATCCTGTAATTGCTATAAGAGAGCTTATCCTGAACGCTCTTATCCACAGAGATTACAGTATCCACACGGACACGACGCCTATAACCATAAAGATGTTCAGCGACCGTTTTGAGATAGAAAATCCCGGCGGACTTTACGGCAGAATGACCCTTGACAGATTGGGAAAAGTGTCTGCCGACACAAGAAACCCTAAGATAGCGGGTGCTATGGAGATACTCGGTGAAACGGAGAACAGATACAGCGGCATACCCACGATAATAAATGTAATGGAAGAAAGTGGTCTGCCTGCACCGAAATTCGAGAGCGACAGAGGCGTATTCAAGGTGACGTTGTACAACAGCGCCGCCGAAAGCGTGCCGATAGATGACATTGAAACTGAGATACTTGAATTCTGTAAAACGCCGAGAAGCAGGAATGAGATAGCGGAGTTTTTCAATGGCAGAATGACGATCGCTTACGTTATGGAAAGGTACGTCAAGCCAATGATAGCAAGCGGCAGGCTTATTATGACGATACCTGAGAAGCCGAAGAGTAAGTATCAAAAGTTTTTGGCAAGGTGAGGATAAAGGTAGAGTGGACAATTACGAATGGAAATGCAAATCGGAATTTGTGGAGGAGAATATGAAATGAAAATCTATGATATTTCTCAAGAGGTTTTCGGCTGTCAGGTATATCCAGGCGACCCGACACCGAAAAAAAGGGTGATTTCTTCAATGGAAAAAGGCGATTTGTATAACCTGACGGCTTTTAGTATGTGCGCTCACAACGGCACGCATATAGATGCGCCGTTTCATTTTATCAAAGACGGAAAAACCGTAGATTCCGTAAGTTTAGATACATTTATAGGAATGGCTTATGTTGCAGAACATAATGGAATCGTTTCTGCCGATGATGCCACGGAAATACTTGAAAAAGCGAAAAAACAGAATTCAGAAGCGGCAAAGAGAATTCTTATCAAGGGAGATGCAGAGGTCTCTGCGGAAGCAGCTAAAGTGTTTGCTGAATCAAACATTTTACTTCTTGGTAATGAATCTCAAACTGTCGGTCCTGAAAATGCTCCGATGGAAGTACACCTTATCCTATTAGGAGCTGGCGCTGTATTGCTTGAAGGGATACGTTTAGCAGAAGTTTCAGAGGGCGTTTATTTCTTAAACGCAGCACCATTAAATCTATCAGGTGCGGACGGTTCGCCTTGCAGAGCTATACTGATCGCTGCTGAAATATAAATTCCAACTTATAGATGTACAACAAAATTATTATCAACATAACAGCCACACCTAGTGCCAATTGACAACACAAGGGTGTGGCTTGTTTTTTTGTGCGATCCAGCTTGCTTTCCACTCAAAAAAATGGTATAATGAGAACAACAAAATTTTTCAAGAAGGCAGACTTTATGGGCGTATACGTCCGTTTCGCTTGTGAATAATAGCTATAAGGAGATGGTGTTGTGCTTAGAATATTTTTTGGAAAACACCCTAAAGAAATATACAATACTGAGGTCTATTATGCAAATCAGTATGATAAAATGTGGGTCATGGAACCATTTGCAAAAAAGATCATTAAGGATATTGATGACTCAACTGTAATTGGCCCTGATCTTATAGAAAACGATATTTTTGGCAAATTTAATTCAACGGAATTGTCAGTGGGCGTTAAGACTCTTCTGCTGATATATAATCAGCCTAAAAAGATCTTCAATATTTCAAATTGCGGAGATAACTGCTCAAAGTATCTGCTTGAAATGGCTGAAAGCAAGGATATTACGGTATCATTGCATCATTTGATGGACTTTGGAAAGTCTTTTTCTGTGAAAATAATAAATGAAGGAAAAAGAAAAGTGATTACAGACCCAATTGAATATTTGATGCTTGAAGATAAATATTTAAAAGTGTAAAGAAAACAATGTTGTCAAATGAAGCGAAATATGATTTAAACGAGTTTTATAAGCGGAACAAAAAGTAAATAGATCGGAATTTAGAAGTGTATTATGAATCATCAGCTTGAACAATACATTCAAACGCACAAGGTATCATCCGCAAATTTTCTGGTCTTTCGAGATTGGGAAGAATTCTTGAATGTTCTCTTTTCAAATAACGGTGATGTTGAAATGAGTACTCAAGTCATGACTTATCTCCGGAATTCTATATATGCTAAATTCCGGTTTACAGAGCCGCAATAAAATTATTATCAAAATAATAGCTACACCTCATGCCGATTTGACAGCACAGGGTGTGGCTTGTTTTTTATGCGATCCGGAGATATGGCGAATTCTGCATGCGTTGATTGACTTTTCAGGGTTCGTGTGGTATAATTATCTATATGTATTTCAATTTGATTACTATGATATAGCAATGGGCGTTGTAGATGCAGATAAATGATAGCTTTGAACAGCTTATGCTCGATTTAAGGAGCGTTTCCCGGAGCAAGGGAGATCAAGGCACAAAGTTTGAATTGCTTATGCAGAAGTATTTTCAGACAAGTCCATTGTATTCGGAGATATATGAGCAAGTAAGGCGATATAAAGAATATAACCTAACAAGAGAGGTGGTTTTACGGATACAGAGATTATAGGAACAACTGCGGTTCAAAGAGCAATCGCTAAAACAGATTATGCTGAGCCATACATCAACAGCAAAGACAAAGAGCCTACTTGGGACGGAGCTATCTACTTATACAGCAAACCGGGGAATGTGCATAAGAAATCAGATTTCAAATGCCGTATACCTGTACAAATTAAAGGCTGTGAAAAAAGTAGAATTAAGAGAACTTCAATCAAGTATTCTGTAGAAAGAAGTGATCTAAGCAACTTCTTAAAAGATGGCGGTGCTATCTTTTTTGTTGTATATTTCAATAATAGCGGAACTGAAGCGAAGATATATTATAAACTCTTTTTACCATACGATTTGGTAACATTGCTTGACAGTAATTCAGAGTGCAAAAGCTATTCAGTAGAATTCAAACCATTTCCTGATGATCCTATGCTGATTACAGATATACTGAATTTCTTTGCGACACATAAAGAAAAACAGGCCGCTATAAAAAGTAAATCTCAGCTAATTTCTCTTGATGAATTATCAAAAAAAGAGAACATCTCCAAATTAAACATTACCTTGATCTCGCATAAGCCGATTGACAACCCTATCTTGTTTATGTTTAATCATGATTCGTATGTGTATGCTACAACATCGAACGGATTCTATATACCAATCGATCATTTTGATAAGATCTCAGTTGCTCAAAGCACACAAGACGTATCAATCGCAATAGGTGATACGATATATTACAGAACATGGAATATTCAATATGAAGAAAACTGTATTCGTTACCTAATAGGAAAGAGTATCTCACTAACATCATTTCGAGATACCGGCAAAAAGGATTTCAATTTTAAGTTTAGAGGTACTTTATCCAATCGTATTTTAGATGGAGAATTTTTACTCAGCTTAATGGAAATTTATGGGTTTTCAATAAACGGTGTCTTTTTAACGTTTAGATTTACAGATCGTGAAAATTTCAACAAAGACGATTTTTGCAAAAACTTGGAAAGACTTAGAGAAGTAAAACGAGTATTACAGTTTCATGATGTAAATGAAGAATTGAATATGGACAATCTATCTGACGCCGATTATAGAGCACTTGATCTGCTGGTTAATGCCTATAATGGGGAAGAAGTCCGTTTGGCTGATGTAGAACAACCCTATGGTTTTATAAACATCGGCAATCTGAGAATCCTTATCAGTACAGAGAAAAACAAAGAAACAGGACTTTTCAAAATATTCAATTTTCATGAATCTATGTTTCGCTTGTTCATTAAAGATGAGCACGCGAATAAGCATATCGTTCCATTATCTCTTGGGCTAAAAAAAGATGACCTGGTTAAATGCAGCAATTTTAACAAGGAGAAAGTTATCAACGAATTTACTGATGTTCAATATAATCCTGTAATATCGGAACACATTACATTATGGCTATTAGAGCTATTAAAGGCTTATGATATTTCAATGAGAAGTTATCTGCTTGAAACAGCTTATAGCATAATCGAGCTTATAAAGCAAAATGATAGGTACATAGATAATCATATTGTTCGACTGAATGAACTTCAAATTATAAAGAGAAAGCGGACTCTTAATGTTTCCGAAAAAGCAGAACTTTATCAAATCATATCCTATGTAAATGACAATATTGATATTAAAATTGGCGCATACATATTACTTGGTGAAACGGATGAAGCAGAGAAATTGCTTAATGGACTACCCGAAGAACACCAACAATTTTTTAGGGAATATCCTATCTATGCTTTGATAGATACAGAAAAGTAATTATCCCATGAAACTGTAGTCTAATGATACACCCACTTTCCGTTCCGCATGAGTTGATATTATGATTATGGCGCATGTTGAAATTGGCAAGTACCCTATAGGAACTGAATAACAGACAAGCCCTGAGAGTTGCAATACAAGCATTTCTTAGGGCTGTTTTTTCAAACGGTATTCTTTTCACTCCGCAAGCTCGGAAGGCTGTGAGGAGGATCTTCATTCGCCAAAGAGCATAGCAAGAGCGAGCAACCGTTATCTGTTCGGATCGCAATATACATCGATCTTTGTTCTTTCCCGATTTCTGACGGGCGGCAGCGAAAAAAGCCGCTGCCTCCTCCAAAAATTCATTAATATCGCTTAGCCGCTTGTTTTCTTTTTCCAATGCTTTTATCCGCTTCCTCAACTGCTGATTTTATTTTGTGATATTCAAAGATTCTTCCGGACTGCGTTTATCGTCTCTGTTTTTTGCAAGCTTTACTGCCTACACTTTGTACTCATCTTCATATTATTTATTTTCTGATATTATTTTTCTCCATTTTTCCTTTTTTATTTTACTTCTTTGAGGTTGGAGTGTCAAGTTTTATTATACTACATCAGTTGGCAAATGTGACGAAACGGAGTGTTTTACAGAAAATGTTAGCAGATGAGGTGCGACGGAAAACGATAGAAATAGTGAAAACTAAAAAAATCAATTCAAAGCATTGTATTAGTCGTCGATTTATGATATAATATAAATTGAATTATTTTGTCCAAATAGGTGGTATTATGGATAAACGAACTCCCGAACAGATAACCAAAAACATGAAAGCAGTTAAAAACAAGGGCTCAAAAATCGAAGTGATGCTAATGAAAGAACTTTGGTCGAGGGGGCTGCGCTATCGCAAAAATGTTAACTCTATCTGCGGAAAACCCGACATTGTATTCAAAGGCAAAAAGGTAGCTGTGTTTTGCGACAGTGAGTTTTGGCATGGATACAACTGGGAAGAGCGAAAGCATGACTTTAAATCTCACCAAGAGTTTTGGATACCCAAGATAGAACGCAATATCGAGCGTGATAAGGAAGTCAATGCTGAACTGGTAAATGAAGGATGGACGGTTCTTCGATTTTGGGGCAATGACATCAAAAAGAACCTTACTCAGTGTGCTGATAAGATAGAACAAGCGGTAAGAGGCAAATGAGTAACCCTACGGTTGTAAGCCTTTTTTCGGGTATAGGCGGGATCGACCGCGGCTTTTTGCAAGCGGGCTTTGAAATAGTATGGGCTAATGAAATGGATCACTTTGCTTGTGTAACATATCGAAATAACTTTAATGGTAATGTTCTTTCTGAAGCCGATATAGCAACAATAGATGCCCGCAAGATACCGAAATGCGATGTTCTTGTTGCGGGATTTCCATGTCAAAGCTTTTCCGTTATGGGTTATCAGCGAGGATTCAAAGATCCGAGGGGAAATCTGTTTTTTGAGATTGCAAGGATAGTCTATATTCTGAAACCGAAAGTTATATTGCTTGAAAACGTTAAGAATCTCATATATCATGACAACGGCAAGACGTTTATCACAATATTCAATACTCTGGCAGAGTTGGGGTATGAGGTCAAGTATAGTATTCAAAATGCTTGTACTCACGGCAACATACCGCAAGAGCGTAGCAGAACATTTATTGCCGCGTTTTCGGATTACGATATGCTGAATGCCTTTTCATTTCCTGAAGAGATACCATTGACAATAACTATTGAGGATATTCTAGACAGAACTAAAAAGTATCACGATGATTATTACTATAAGCCCGGTAATCGGTATTATGATACCTTGAACAGGAAGATTTCAGATAAAACCGGAATCTATCGAATAGATGACAGCGGCGTGGCTATGCAAAAATATATTATGTCACCTACGCTAAAAGCAAATATGGGAACTTATCATGATAGGGTCCCCGTTATAAGAGATGATTTCGGGATTCGCAAGCTCACACCGTATGAATGTCTTGCATTGCAGGGATTCCCGAATGATTTTGTATTCAAGGATATTCCGATAGAAGCCGCATACAAGCAATGCGGAAATACGGTGTGCATCCCTGTTGTCAAACGTATCGCCGACAACATTATTAAAGTCTTTTAAGAGGAGTTAATTATTATGAGCGGAAAGTACAAAATGATAGATCTGTGCGCAGGTATCGGGGGAATAAGGCGCGGATACGAGCTCGCGGGAGCATTTGAGAACGTGCTTTCTGCCGAGATAGATAAGAATGCTTGTCTTACATATAAACACCTTTACGGTGATGACCCAATTAATGACATCACCACAGACGAATTTAAAGATTTAGCGGCTAAAACCGATTATGATGTGCTGCTTGCGGGATTTCCGTGTCAGCCTTTCAGTAGGGCGGGTAAAGAAGAAGGCTTCCATGACAAAACAAGAGGAACTCTTTTCTTTGATATTGCCGAAATAATCAACAGAACCAATCCGAAGGCTTTCATGCTTGAAAATGTTGATAATCTTATAACACATCAAAAAGGAAAGACGTTTGCGACAATAATAGATGTTCTGGTGAATGATCTTGATTATAAAGTAATTGGTGTTACAAAAGATGATGAGGGCAATCTCATATATGATCCCAAGAGCTTTGTACGCAATTCACGTAATTTCGGTGTTCCACAGAACAGACCGAGAGTATATATCATGGGCTTCAGCAGGAAACGTTTCGGTGATGCCGTTAATACGTTACCTAATACCCTACCTACCGAACGTAAAGAAAAGTTGTACAATGATTTGAATGATTTGCTCGAAATGAATGCCGATGACAAGTATTTTCTTTCTGCAGGATATTTTGAAACACTTGAAAGACATCGAGCAAGGCATGAAAGCAAAGGAAACGGTTTCGGATATAAGATTGTAAATCTTCCCGAAATAGAGTCACCTGTATCAAATGCGCTGCTTGCAACAGGAGGTTCCGGAAAAGAACGTAATCTCGTTATAGATCCCAAAGAAGGTGTGGCAGGAAAAATATATCCTTCCAAACATACACCTCTCAATGATAAAGGTATCCGTGTTATGACACCGAGAGAATGGGGAAAATTGCAAGGATTCATAAACTATGCCTTTCTTGATAAGAAAACAGGTGAGGACAAATTCAGCTTTCCCGAAAAAATGGCGGACGGGCCTAAGTATAAACAATTCGGTAATGCTGTTACAGTTCCTGCTGTCGAGGAAATGGCTAAGTTTATGAAAATGTGTATGGGAAAACTGGAGGATAATAAGTAATGACAAAATCTACCGATATACTGATTTCGACGCATATTTTAAGTGGAAAAAATAAGACTTATGACACTTTTACAAAATATATATCAAGTGATTTCAGAACAATTAAGGCGTCAAATCCGCATGAGTACATAGAGTTTTGTTGGAACAGCTACGAAACAAAATGTCCGAAAGCTGCAAAAACACAGTCATTAAACGGTAAAGTATTTGAAGCAGTAGTGGCTACCTGCTTGTACAGAGAAGGTATACTCCCGATGTTCCTTCAAGCACAAGTGACATTTGTGCCTAATGTGGATTTTGATATTGTTCTGTTTAAAGAAGAAAGACGTTCTCCTATCGGCATAAGTATAAAAACAAGTTTGCGCGAAAGATATAAACAAGCTGATCTTGAAGCTGTTGCACTTAAATATGTTCATCGAAATGCCGAGAACTACCTTATTTCCTTACAATCAAGTGAAGTAGATACTGTAAAGAAAAAACTGAAAGACGGTTCACTTCTCGGCCTAAACAGGATAATAGCAGCAGATACACCTGAGTTTGATGATTTAATATCCGAATTGAAAAAGATGAAATTCATAAATCCCGGTGAAGTACCTATAATAACGGGAACGCTGATAAAATAAATGAATCTAAAGAAACATAATAATTATTCCGGAACTTGAGAAAACGGTAAAGTTAAAAAGGTCAATTAATAAATAATACAGTCTTTATGTTGAATGAGGTGTAATTAATTATGGAAGAACTATTCGGAAAGTGGTTGCAAACAAATAGAAATTTATCGCAAAGTTCTATCGGAAAATATCAAAGGGCTATTCGTGCTGTCAGTAAAGACATGAATGAAGAAGGTTTGATAGATTTTGATCTTTATTCTGTTACATCATCCTCTATTTTTTATTCTCTGAAAGAAGAGATTTTTAACAATAATTATTTTGATAGTAAAGATGCAAAAGGAAATCGTATGTATAGTGTTGCGATGAATCATTACTATGAATTTTTGTGTTCAAGAGAATAAGAGGAGAATAATATGAGAGGTAATATAGGCGAATGGAGCGAGCTCTACACGATGTTTAAGTTGTTGGCAGACGGTAAGCTGTATGCTGCCGATGCCGACACAAATAAAATACCCGATATTTATTATGACGTTCTGAAGATCATAAGATGTTCGGACAATGACAAGCTGGAATACAGACGAAATGGTGAAGTAAAGGTTGTTAATGCGACAACAGGTGAAACAATGTGTACCGTTCCCATAAGCGGCTTTGTTGAACAAACCGACAAACTGTTGAAGAGTATCAAAGAAAAGAAGAATGAAAAAACCAAGGGTGCCTTTGAGTTACCCGAGTCATGGAACTTCGCTCAGTCAATAAAGTGCAACACCCTAAAAGCCAAATCTCAGGATAAAGCTGATATTGTCATTATGGTTCATGACGTCATGTGCGGAAGAGACGATACATTCGGGTTCAGTATAAAATCACAGCTCGGCAGTTCTTCAACACTGTTCAATGCATCGGGAGCAACTAATTTCACTTTTATGTTAATCGGCAATAAATTGTCTGCCGATGAAATCGCAGTATTTGAAGGCTTCAAAAAATTCAAGGACAAGTTTGATTATCTTCATTCATTGGGTACTGATATAGTTTTCATAAAGACTGATAACAAAACTCTGGATTTTAATCTAAGGATGGTAACTTCCGAGATGCCGAAAATCTTTGCTGAAATGATAAAATGTTATTTTGAGGGCAGATCGGCAATGTTGTCGGAATTGGTTGACATTATAGCCGATTCAGGAATAGTAAAAACACTTGATAACAGAGTATACCTGCGTCATAAAGTTAAGGAGCTTCTGACAAATATTGCGCTAGGCATGGTTCCCAATACACTTTGGACCGGAGATTATGAAGCAACAGGCGGGTACATTATCGTTAAAGATGATGGCGATGTAGTGTGCTATCATATCTATAATCAGAATGCTTTCAGAAACTACATGCTTGCTAACACCAAGTTTGACACCCCCAGCAAAAGTAGACACGGTTTTGGCAGCATTTACGAGGAGAATGGTAAGCAGTTCTTGAAATTGAATGTGCAGATAAGATTTGTGAAATGATAAAGGAGAATGACATGAGTTTAATAGAAGAAATCAAAAAGCAAAAAAGCAATGGTTGCTTTAATAACTATATTAATTACATACAATTTCCTGTATTTAAAAATCTTGAATTAAACACACGTATTAATTTTGATTATCCATTGACTGTTTTAATTGGTAAAAACGGGAGCAATAAAAGCTCGGTTCTCACAGCATTATATGGTGCTCCCAAAAACATGAGTACTGGTTCTTTTTGGTTTTCTACATCTACAGATCCAATTGACGAGAATACAGATAGAGGAAGGAATAGATTTTTTTACGAGTATAAGGAAAATAAAGATTCAATAGGAAAAGAAGTATTAAAACATAGAATGAAACGTGTTAGAGATCCTGATTATTGGGAAACATCAGATCCTGTACAAAGCATTGGTATGAGTGCAACTACACGTAATTCTCCTGTAGACAAAAAAGTTATATATATAGATTTTAGAAGTCAATTAAGTGCTTTTGATAAATATTTTTACTTTGGCGATCCAAAAGACGAAAAAAAACAAGATTACTTACGTAGACGTTCTAAATATGTAAAACGAGCATTTGATAATGAATACCCTTCATTTCCCGGAAATAATAGTAAAAAAACAAGTCAATATGCTTTAGATCATAGAATTGAATTAAATGTAAACGAAATAGAGTGCATTAATAGTATTCTAGGTAAAAAGTATGAAAAAATAATTCTTGTTGATCACAAATTTTATGATAAACTTGGTACATCTGCACTCTTATTTACAGGAAATGCATCGGGGGATTTACAGTACTCTGAAGCTAATGCCGGAAGTGGCGAAACAGCTGTAATACGTTTAGTTCATAGTGTAATTAATGCTGATAAGTATTCACTGATATTGTTGGATGAACCTGAAGTATCCCTTCATCCCGCTGCTCAAAAAAAGGTTCAAGAATTTTTACTTACAGAAATAAAAAAGAAGAACCATCAAATTATTATCTCTTCACATTCCCCTGCCATGGTAAAAGACTTACCTAAAGAAGCTATTAAACTGTTTACAACAAATAAAGATGGTTATTTTCATGTACAAGAAAATGTTGATTATCGCCTTGCATTCTTTGAGCTGGAAGAATATGCTATTGGCAAAAAGATTATCATTTGTGAAGATATTGATGCCAAAAATCTAATAGAGCGTACTTTGAACTATTTAAAAATATCGAACCAATTCATAGTAAACTATGTTCATGGTGGGGCGGATACACTTTTGAAGCACACTATTCCTATGTACGCAATAAATGAAGAATTAAAAAATAAAGTGTTTTTCATACTTGACGGTGATAAAGAATGTCAACGAGAGAATCCTAAAGATTATACAATAAACGAGAGAAATAATATCGAGTTTTTGGAGGAAAAAGTAAAGGAAATATATAGTGGCAATCTGCCAAAAGTGTTTCCTGATAGCGGCAAAAATGGTGGGGATGAAAAGCAAAAGTGTGAGATATATTTGCAATATATTGGTTATCATTACTCAAATATCTCTTATTTGCCAAATAAGAAAATTCCAGAAGAGATAGTTCTGGAAAGTAAATATGTTAATAATCGCTACCATGAGATAATAAGTAGTCATACAGAGACTAATGCAAAGAAATTCAAAAATATTTTATTGGATATTCAAAAAGAACGAGAGGATGGGGATATAAATCGTACTTTTGATGCTCTTGCCCACGAATTATTTTATGAACACAAAAGAGAAGCTAATGAAGATATATCTCTGCTATCTAAAATATTATACAGCATATTCGAAAATGGACAAGTATTGTTCAAACCTCTTGTTGGAGCAATATAAATCTAAGAATGGTTTGCTTGTGACACTCTCAAACTAAGCTTATAAGGTGCAGAAATGTCTTGACAATACATCTATTATCCGTGAAATCAATGATAAAGAGTTGGTTGATCTGATGTTGAAGTATTATGACAGCCTTAGTGAGAAATACAGAAAGATGATTCATGTAATAAACGTAATAGAATAAACGGCTTCTCTGCCAAGGACAACTTTAATGATGAAAAGAAACATAATCCAATGAAGTTGAATCAGTATTTAACTTTCTAAGATGAATTTATCTTCCATTTGGTGGGTGGTTTATACGAATGGCATATCGTATATTTTTATTGCTTGTCTGCTATTGACACAAAAAACGGTCAAAAGTTACGCAAATTTTATAAGTTGCCCTGAAATATCGTAATTTCGAAGGTTTTTATACACTTTAAAAACTTGAGATAAGTATGATTGTTCGACGAATACGATATAGTAAATTTCTTGACAAACAACGGAAAATATTGTATACTGGTAAAAAAGACTTGCGTGTAAACAATGAGATGAACATAAAGGAGTTTGTATTAGCATGAACGAAAATAAAACAAAGATCGCAGGTATACTGTATAAACATGGTGAAAATGATTTTTCAATCTGGTTTCCTGAATTAACAGAATCCGAAAATAAAGAAATCAACAGTATTTTCGAAAATTTTGTAAATGGCGGATCTTCTTTAAGGGGCTCTAAACAAGATGTTCTTGATGAAATTAAAGATTACCTCAAATAAAGCAAAGATATAACACAAGTAATTTTGTGTTATAGTGCAACATAATAGTATTATAAGACCGACCGATCAATAGCGATCTGTCGGTCTATTAACACTTATAACACTTGAAAATTCAATTGTCAAGATTAAGATGTCTTGCAGTTAGAGAGGTAATAAATGATTACAATATATAAACACGGTCAGATTCCAAAATCAATAGAAATTGTTAAATTGAACGATGTTTATTTTAACAAATATACTGCTCAAATGCTGGATAATAGGGCAAATGAGATAATTGAAAAAATTGACCACGCTGAATTGACCGGGCCATATACAATTAAATCACGTTTTGACGGGACAACGCTGAACACTGATAAGCTTTCCGGTGGTTGCAAGACGGTATTGAATATAATGTACAATACTGATAAGATTTTTGACATAAGAGAATGTGGTGATAATGCTCTTGATATGATCTATTCTCTTGACGAAGGAAAGATCTGTTGTGATTATCCGCTTATATCATTTGATATGACACGAGTGAACGTGTACGATAAGAGTAAGAATAAATGCAGAGAAATAGATGATTATGAAGAATTGAAGGAGTGGTGGAGCGATGAAGATTAAGCCGATCGTGATGCAAGAGATCAATACTACCCACACCTCTTTCATCATTGATCTACATTTTGATTACAACGTTACTTTTATCACAGGCGACTCTGGCGTTGGCAAATCCGCTCTGTATTCATTTATTGAAGAACTGTCTGCAAATGATAAAAGAATAAGGTGCTTTAATTACCTTGACCAAAAAAAGAATTACAAAGCTTCGATAAAAAATTCGAAGGATAAGCTTTTTGTAATAGACAATGCAGATATTCTGTTGGACGATAAAATGAGGCAGTATATTGCTTTTGATGCGCAAAACCAATATGTAATAATAGGGCGAAACCCCACCGGCTTAATGCTTGAGTTAGATGAGATCTACGAATTGTCAAGCGAGAATATCAATGGCAGAACACTATTATCATTAAAGAAAAGCTTTTAAACGATGAGTTGGAAGATAGATTCTAAAAAAATCTGTTTAATTTTTTCAGCCCAATAAAATCTAAACTGTTTTATAGTAGAATCCCACCACTCCACCATATCCACCTACGCCAATTTTACGCCAAAATGGCGTAGGTTTTGCGAGAATATATAAACTTTTGTAAAAAGCAAAAACGTCGCAAATCCAGTAAAATCAAGGGTTTGCGATCTTTTGAAAAGATATAAAAAGGCGGTGTGGGTATTTCCCTACGATGAAGACGTTGGAGTAAACATAGTAAGATAATTTGTAGAATTAATGGGCAATTCCAATTTGGATTGCCCATTTTTAAAACAAACAGAAATACAAATCAAGAGGCTTTTTAATTATTTATTATTTGTGTTTCTTTGAGCGGAGGAAGATATGGAAGAATTGTTTGTATATTCATTGTTATATGATGTTGGGTATGAAAAAGTTAATGAATACGAAGAAACCCTTAATCGCCTTTTCCTTAATAATCCCGAAGATAGGAATTTGCTTGATTTGGAAGAAATGGCCTTTAAAGATGCTATGTTCCATTTACGTCACTTAATAAATGTATTATCTTTTGATACTATGGAATTTGGCAAGCAACTAATGAGTAAGATTAAGCCTTTATATGACGGTAATAACATTGCTGACTTTGGAAAAGCAATGTATCGTTTATGGACGTTATTACCCGAAAAAATAAAACTCGAAGAACCATTTTATATCTTGAGTTATGCTGACGATTGTTTAGGTTACGGCAATGAAAAACAATGTCAAGAATTATATGAGAATGCATTGAATTATTATGATTAGTAATTTATGTATAAAAATCCGATTTAGTAAACCTGCCCTTTGAGAGAGGAGAAATCCCTTTCTCAAAGGGTATTTTTATATTGTGCAGTTTGTATGAGGTTTCTTGTGTTTCATATTATCACATAAGAAACCGCAAAGACATCACCGCTCTTACTTCTCCTCAAACATCCACTTGACCGCCTTTTCAGCATACTCACTCCAAAAAATCATATCGTGGTTGCCTTTGCTTTCAAAATACTCGTGAGAAACGTTTCTGCTTTCAAGAAATTTGTGAAGATCACGGTTGTTTTCAAGCAGGAAATCTTCTGTACCGCAGCACATAAATATATCTGGGATATTTTTGCCCTCTCGCTGAAGTTCGTCTATAAGAAATTCGGGATTGTTCCTGCTGTTCAGCACCTCAGAGGTTTCGCCGAAACATTCTCTGTAATATTCATAATTCGCTATGGCATTGCCTTGCCCCTCTGACATTCCTGCGACTTCGTGTACGATAAGAGCCGAAGATAATGCAGCAACCTTGCCAAAGGTTTTTGGATATGCAAATGCTGTATGAAGTGCACCAAATCCACCCATTGAAAGTCCCATAATGTATGTTTCACTGCCGTCTTTCGCAAGTCTGAAAACTCGTCTTACATAGTCCACAAGCTCCTCGCCGACGAATTTGCAGAACTGATGACCAGTCGAGCGTCCGTCCAGCCAAAAAGAATTTTCGCCCGAGGGGATAACTACTGCAAAATTATACTTGTCCGCAAGATATTCAGGCACCCAGTTTTCTGCGTCGCCTGTAAAACCATGCAGCAAGAAAAGCGTTTTGGTGCTGTTTTCCGAGTATTTCGTATCTGTCTGCCCCCAGTCCTGCCTTATGTCACATGGCAGGTACATTTTAAACGTGGTATATCTCCGCAGGCAATTTGAATAAAATCTGATCGTTAAGTTTGACATAGCTTTTCCTCCTGTTTTTTTATATAATTATACTACATAAAATCAGGTTTGTCTAAGGGGACAGCGAAAATTTTTTTCAATTTCCCTCACAAAATCATTTATCCCTATAAAAATAAAAATCACATCTGTCAAAGCCTCGTCCCAACGTACCTTGCGGCTTTTGACCTTTATAATACAATACTAACCGAAATGTGCCCTACATATCCTCCCTCATCATATCATTCTCACTCTTTATAAACATAAGCACAAAGCATATAAGCAGCAATGCACAAGATATCCATATAAACTCATTGCCTATGTATAATGAATATGCTCCGCCTATTCCTGCACCGCAGGCAAATACGAATATCGTAAGAAAATATTGTAGCGATTTCCTAAGCAGCGACTTGTCCCCTATCCTCATGTATGCACTTATGGATTCCATTGCACTTCTCATATTTCCTATGCACATCGTGCTTGCGTATGGATAACTATTTACTTTCCTGAACGATTGCACCTGCATTGCACAGGCACATGATGAAAGTGCATTCGCAACAAAATCGTATGAACCGCCAAGCGGTATAAACCCCACAATGCAAAGCAGCACCATTTCCGTGAAAACTATTATCTGCCGCCAATGTATAAATCCCACGTCCTTGAAACGTGCGTGCAGACGCTCGGCTATGAAAATCCCCATTGCAAACGCCAGCACAGGTATAAGATAGTGCAACGCCCTGTGCCAGTTGCCTTTTGCGACATATGTGCTCATAAGCACAATGTTTCCCGTCTGTGCATTTGAAAAAACTTCACCTCGCACAAAATACGAATATGCGTCCTGCAAGCCCCCTGATATGGTCAGAAGTATCATGAGCATATTGGTTTCAGACATTTGTTTTCTTGATCGTAACATCATTTTATCATATTCCTTCATAAAAAATTAACAAGAAAAATATTTTTATGCACTTTAATTTTCTCCTTTTTCCATTATAATTATCTCAGATATATAAGTCAAATATATAATTGATATGGAAGATATAAAATATTGATATAGCAAGAAAGTGATAAAGTGAATATAAATTACGAATATTATAAGATATTTTATTATGCCGCAAAGAACCGCAGCTTTTCAAGAACGGCAAAAGTGCTGCTCACAAATCAGCCTAATATCACAAGGGTGATAAAAATACTCGAAGGAGAACTTGGCTGCACGCTTTTCAATCGAATGAAAAACGGCGTCACGCTTACCCCTGAGGGAGAGATACTTTACGAGCACATCTCAAAGGCGGTGGAACTTATTACAGAGGGCGAAGATGAGATCTCAAAAGCCAACGACCTGCAAAGCGGAACTGTCACCATAAGTGTGACGGAGACCGCACTTCACGGCGTTATGCTGCCACTTCTCAATGAGTTCCATGAAAGATATCCGGGAATAAAAATAAAGCTGCTGAACCATTCAACCCCTCAGGCACTGACTGCTCTCAAAAGCGGCATTGCAAACCTCGCTGTGGTAACAACGCCGATAAGCACAGAGGGCTCGCTGAATTTTCATAAGCTCAGAGAGTTCCGTGAACTTATCATATGCAGCACAAAGCTAAAGGATCTTGCAAAGCGAACGCTCACTCTTGAGGAACTTTGCAGCCACCCTATAATATCACTTAACCGAAACACAAGGACATATGATTTCTATTCCGACTTCTTTTTCCAGCATGGAATAGATTTTCAGCCGGATATTGAGGTCGCAACCGCCGATCAGATAATGCCGCTTGTGAAAAGCAACCTTGGCATAGGTCTTATACCTGAACCAATGGCACAAAGCGGCGATGTTTATATTCTGAAAACTGATGAAGAGTTTCCAAAGAGGAGCATCGTTCTTGCAGAAAATGCAGACAAAAAACTCAATGCCGCCGCTACAGAGATACAAAAAATGATACTGAAAAAATGTAATATGTTTGCAAATGCTGAGATATGACATACATGAAAGGAGATAATAATATGCCTACAGTTTTGCCAAAAGAAAATGAAGTCGAACAGTTTTTTTCAAGGATAATGGCATCGGAAGGAGCTTGCCAAAGGCTCAGCAACGTGCTTTACGATCACCTTAGCGACGACGATATGCAGACCGATCCTGACCCAGAACATCTTGTGCAGGTGCTTTTGACCGCATATACGAACGGTGATATAAGCGCACTTCTGCTGGAGCTTTGCGGAAGAAGTCTTTTCGATCTGCTGAGAGAGGCATACCTTATACCAAAGCGTTTTCACGGAAAAGCCGGAAAAAATCCTGAACTCCTTACGACCCCTGAAGGCGATGTCATTGAAGAAAAGAAAAAGCTTGTCACAAAGCATGAGTTCGAGAAATTTCGTGATGTGTACAAAAACCACAGCTGTGCACCACGTTCAAAGCTTTATCTTGCAGACGGATATGACCTTATGAGGGTCTATACCGACGGAATGAACATTAAGGAAAAGCGTGTTGACAAAAGACGTGGCGTGCTTATACTTTACGCCCTGCCTGACACTGTAAAGCTTGGACTTTCCGAGGCTCAGACCTATAATGTTATATGGAATACTTTCCACAAGATACAGCAGACTGCCCCAACTGCAATGGTCTATTACGGACAAGAAACAGGCGAAAAGGCTGGAAAATCATTTGACGAGATCGGCGTTTTACTGCCTGTTCATCAGTTTGAAAAGAAAATGCTCATACACCTCAGCGAGATAGACGGCATTGTGCTTGCCTGCCGTGAGGAAATGATGAAAAAAGCAGGCTCAGACAGCCTTGATCTTTAAAAACGGAAGTGATACTGAATGTCACAAACTATAGTTAAGAAAAATCACATGGATATCCCATGGCACGATTTCACAGACGCCGAAAAGGACGAGCCAGTATCAAAGGCGAGCCTAAAAGAAAAAGCCTCTGTTATAGGCAGGGTGGGAATGATGTTTCTCTCCTGCGGAACGGGAGCGTGGCGTGTGAGAAGTTCCATGAACACCATGTCGGAATGTATGGGACTGACCTGCACAGCAGATATCGGGCTTATGTCCATAAACTACACCTGTTTTGACGGCGAGGCTTGCTTTTCGCAGTCTCTTTGCCTTACTAACACGGGAGTAAACAATTCAAAGCTAACACGTCTTGAAATTTTCATCAACGATTTTGTCAGCCGCTGCGATAGTTTGACTTGCGAACAGGTCCACAATGAACTTGACGATATCGAAAAGATACACGGACTTTACTCGCCGCCTGTTTTGGGCCTTGCGGCGGCACTTGCCTGCGGAGCGTTCACATTCCTGCTTGGCGGTGGACTGACCGAGATGATATGTGCATTTTTCGGTGCAGGCATTGGCAATTATGTGCGGAGCAAATTCACAAAGCACCACCTTACCCTTGTGCTTGGAATAGTTGCCTCAGTATCGGCGGCGTGCCTTTCATATGCAGGGCTGTTTGAACTTGCGAAAATACTTTTCAATATAAAAATGCAGCATGAGGCAGGCTACATATGTGCAATGCTTTTTATTATACCTGGTTTTCCGTTCATCACAAGCGGCATAGACCTTTCAAAGCTCGATATGCGTTCGGGCATCGAGCGGCTGACCTACGCCCTCATCATTATAATTGTTGCCACAATGACGGCGTGGTTAATGGCACTTATCCTGCACCTTACGCCAATGGACTTTTTGCCTCTGCACCTTACCTTATGGCAGTTCATACTGTTCAGACTTGCGGCAAGTTTCTGCGGAGTTTTCGGATTTTCCGTTATGTTCAACAGCCCTGTCAAGCTTGCAGCCTCTGCGGCAGTTATAGGTGCACTTGCAAACACTCTGAGATTGGAACTTGTTGACCTTGTTTCATTTCCTCCGGCAGCTGCTGCGTTTGTGGGGGCATTCACCGCAGGCATACTCGCCTCGCTGCTGAAAAAGTATGTGGGCTATCCGAGAATATCCATCACCGTTCCGTCCATAGTCATAATGGTTCCGGGATTATATCTTTACAAGGCTTTCTATAATTTGGGCGTCATGTCCCTTGAAACATCTGCGTCATGGCTTGCGTCTGCTCTGCTGATAATACTAGCTCTGCCTTTGGGGCTTATCTTCGCTAGGATAATTACGGACAGGTCATTTAGGTGTTGTACTTAAAATCTTAGCCATAGCCTAAAGCTATACCGAACCCACATAAAAAACTATATTGATATACACTTTCCTATTAAGACTATTTTCCATTACCTATAACTGGGGTCTGTGCAATGCGGCATATATGATAAAAAACACATCTGACTCGATAAATGCTATCTGTGGGCTTTGCGGCTTTGACGATCACAGCTATTTTTCAAAAGCCTTTAAAGAAGCCTACGGGTGCAGTCCCAGAGATTTTAGAAAGTAGAATATACGGGACAATATCTCACAGATTTATCCGTCTGCCGTGTAGACATTACATTTTCCTGTTTATAGGACTACGATAAAACTATTATCAAACAAAAGACGTTTCATTTTATCCAAATGGAACGTCTGTTGCATTTATGCTTTTTCTTGTATGAAAAAAGAGTCAATTATTCTCCTCCCAATAATCCTCTGCATCCTCGTAGTCATAGAAATCATCATAGTGATCCTCATAGAGATCCTCTGGGTCGTCATAATCATGACCATCATACTCAGCAGATTTACTGGTTGAGGTTTTATTGGTATTCTTACGGGTAGCTCTGTTAGCTGAACTACTTGCTGTAGTGGTTTTCGGACGTGATGTTGTAGCAGTTGTGAATACTGGAGTATAGCTGTTCTTATTATTGTAATACTTAGGGTCATGTATCAAACAGTAGCAACTGCCTTCTTCAGGAGTATTGTCACAGCCTGAGTGTGCGCATTTGGGGCGCAGGGCATCATAGATCATGGCTATCCCTATGATGATCAACACGGCGACAACGATTCCTTTGAGATTGAACGAACTATGCTGAGAGCTGTTTTCTGTTGTCAGCTTGTAGCCTATATAATCGTCAAGCATTTCCTTGTTTCTGTTGTATTTTTCAGATTCCATAATCACACCTCCAAACTGTATTTCTAATATTATACCATATTTTTTAAGATTTGTGGTAACAATTTTTGGACAGTTGCTTATTCTGTCCATTTTATCATTTTTTAGTGGCAAAGTCGGAAAATGTTGCCCACTTGGACGTTTTTATAAAGCAACGAATCATTGAGTACGAAACAACGAATTGATAATTGACCTGGGTTTATCTCTATGCTATAATTAGCGTACACCGGTGATAAAATAATTCGGAGGTATTTAAATGCAAGTAAAAATTGGTGAGAAAATAAAAGAACTGCGAAAGGTGACAGGAAGGAAGCAAGAGGACCTAGCCACCGCCTTAGGTGTTACGCCACAAGCCATTTCAAGGTGGGAGGCAAATGGCGGTTATCCGGACATGGAGATGATCCCATCGATAGCTAACTATTTCCATATATCGATCGATGAATTGTTTGGCTATAATAATGACAGAAACAGAATTATTCAGGAATATAATGATAAGGCTCAATGGCTGATAAATAATAACGATGATATGACAGAGTGTATTGCTCTAATGCGTAGAGGGCTTGAAGAGTTTCCAGACAGAATGGATTTTAAGACCAAGCTTGCTTGTGCTTTACATAAGCAAGGTTGGAAAAATAAAGGCAAAGAGCCAAATATCTTTTGGGAAGAAGCCGCTAAACTGTATGAGAAATTATTGCCTCATGACCAATCGTGTATCATTCCGTTATTATCCGTATATTCCTGCCTTGGTAAATATGAAAAAGCCGAGCAGAAAGCATCTGAACAGCCCGACCTTGAATTGTGCAGACAAGTTCTGTTAGGAAATTTAGGAAGTATCGGCAGTATAAATGATGAGAAAAGGGCTGAACAATATCGTGGAGACGCAGTGTTAGAGCTTCTTCATGCTTTTCAAAAATCACTTGATGAAGCGATAGTGTGTAATAATGAGCTGAATAATAGTCGAGAAGGATTGGAGCTTCTTTTATTGACTCGACAGTTGTTTGATAAAATAGTAGGTACTGAATGCCATGGATTTCACAGTGACTTATGTTTTATAGATATGAGATGCGTCAAAATCGCAAATAATATCGGAGATCATAAAGTTGCAATGGACTGTTTTGATTCAGCGTTTGAGCAATATATTAAATTTGAACAATGGAAAATTAAACAATCCAAAAGATCGGAAGAACGGAATAATAAGAGCATAAATGATGAGAATAACGATGAGCATTTTACTTCATCACTGTTGAAATCTGTAAATCCGTCAGGTCATAAAGTAATTGTATGTGAGCCAAGCTTTTTAGTAAAGACTGCGACTTCCTTTCCAGAGAAGGAAAAGAAGTTAATTACAGAAGATCCAAAGTACGCTTGCATATTTGAGCAATGATTTTACATGATCAGTAAACAACAAAAACCTTTCTTTCGTTCGACAAATTTCAGTTTATAAAGGTACAGTTAAATTATTATCAAAATAATGGTCACACAACACCACAGGCTCTCGCCACACTGAAAAGCAGCGTGGCAGACCTTGCGGTGGTGACAATGCCTATAAGCACCAAGGGTTCACTCAGATAACATAAGCCAAAAGAGTTCCATGAGCTTACCCCCATTATACAGCTTGAAGCGAACTCTATGCCAATGGGTAAAATTTTTTTTCAAACCTCCCCAATTTTACCCCTAAGTATGCTATAATAGAATAGACAAGAAACCCGACCCAAAACCCAGCGAGGTGCTTTTATGACATATGCAATATCTGATATCCACGGCTGTTATGAGGAGTATATTAAGCTTCTCGAAAAAATCAACTTTTCTGAGGACGATACCCTCTATATCCTAGGTGACATCTGCGACAGGGGCGAAAAGCCTATGGAGATTTATAACGACATCATGGCTCGGGATAATGTTATCCCGCTGTTCGGCAACCACGAACACCTTGCCTATATCAATCTCCGCCACCTCATAAAAAATGATGTGAGCAAGCTTACGAAAGACGAACGGCTAGACCTGATAGATTGGCTCACCAGCGGAGGAAAACCCACTTTCAGCGAATTTATCTCCCTCTCCAAAGCCGACCGTGTGTACTTTATGGAGTTTCTTAAAAGCTTCTCAATGTATGAGGATATCACCATATACGGCAAACGTTTTGTCCTCACCCATGCAGGTCTTGGGGGCTTTAGCGAGGATAAGCCCCTTGATGAATACACCCTCCACCAGCTTATCTGGGAGCGTGCCGACTATTCAAAACGCTATTTCAGCGACCCGAATACTTTCCTTGTGACAGGTCACACCCCTACCGCCAATATTCCAAACCACGGCAGACCCGAAGCCTACAAAGCCAACGGACACATAGCCATAGACTGTGGCTGTGCCTCAGGTGGACGGCTGTGCGCCTACTGTTTTGAAACAGACAGTGAGTTTTATGTTGACAAAATAAACCAGCCCCTTGAAAATCACTTCAAAATGTGATATACTTGTCCTAATAACATAACCGACGAGGATAAAACAGTTTGTGTTACATTTGCAGGAGGTCTATTGTATGTTTGAAAAAATATCATTTCCCGAATATGAATATGGATCTATCCAAAAATACTTAAAGAAATTGGGATATTGTTATACCACAAGAGTATATAAAGAACTTGGAAAATATAAAGTCGGGGAATTATATGCTGCCCCTTGGGGAGATGTGTTGATAATAGATGAAGTTAGAATATATTGGAAAGTATCAGACCGACCATTCTATAACGAAATGAATGATGACGAAAAGGCAGAGATACGCAAATATTCCGAAGATATGGGATTGCCATATGAATTTATTAAATTTTCCGTTTATGAGTAATAAATTTCAGTTTACTCCTTTTACTCACACCCACCGATACAGACTTTCTGTATCGGTATTTTTCTGCCCCAACGCCCATATCCCCCCCTCTATTGACATTTCCCCCTCAATGTGCTATCATAAAAAAGGCAAGTTAGTTGCAACTATCTTAATAACACCGCAGGAGGAAGAAAAATGGATATGAATGAAAAACCAAAGCTCTCAGGCGTGCCTGAAACTATGCTTCAAACTGTTTACGCCCGTGCAAAGGAGACAAAAACAAGGGGCGCGATAAAAGATACAAAAGCCGTGGAGATAATAGATAAGATAAACTATGATTTTTCACTTGCCGACAAGGACTCAGCAATGCACAGTGGCGTTGTGGCAAGGACAATAGTCCTCGATAAGCTTGCGAACAAGTATCTTGCAAAAAACAAGGGCGCAGTGGTGGTGAATATCGCCTGCGGACTTGATACACGCTGTTACAGAATGAACGGCTACACCCATTGGTATAACCTTGACCTGCCCGAAACTATCGCCGTGAGAGAAAAGCTTCTCCCTGAATCAGGCGAGATATCCCAGATAGCAATGTCCGCAATGGACGATTGGAGTGGAGAAATAACCGAGCACGATGCCCCTGCTATCGTCATTATCGAGGGTCTGACTATGTACCTCTCAGAAAAGAACGTAAAGGAGATATTTGACGTCATAAACAAACGCTTTGAACACGTCACAGTATTGGTCGAGACAATGAGCCCCACTATGGTAAAGCGTATGAAAGAAAAGTCTATCGAGGGCAGCAAAGCCAAATTCACATGGGGCGTCAAGGACGGCAAAGAGCTTGCAAAGCTTATCCCAAACTTCCGCTTTATAGAAGAACATAGCCTTGCCGAGGGAATGGCGGAGTTTATCCCAATATTCAAGCTTCTTAAAAAGATAAAGCCTGTGAGCAATATCTCAAACAAGATAGTAGTAATGGAAAAATAACTTTGACTTCCCACCCCCGCCATGCTATAATCCCAAATTTAGAAGTTCCGCCACGCAAAAAGCCCGTCAAACAGCGTATCAGCGTTGTTTGACGGGCATATATTTTATACAAGTAAAAAAACAGGTGAATATGCCTCTAAAATTATGGAGCAATAAGCATTATATCCTTTATATATGTACGCTTTGGGCCTTGAGACTTAATAACAAAAGAAATATGATTTCCCTTACTTATTATGTTTTCAGCATTAATGGTCTGAGAAAAAATGTTTTCATCAATGGTATATGTTTTATTATCATATCCCGTAACCTCTGCGTATTTTGCTCTTTTACCGCGTTTTACATCAGCTATGACTCCTTCTATTCTCGTAATGTCATTATTATATTCCATTACGGAATTTACATCGTCATCTGTAAGTTCTGGATATTGCTTTTTGTATTTTGAAATGACCTCATAGGTTTCAGTGATCACATAACCGCCGCAATTCAGATATAATTTTTTATCTCCAACAATATAAAATTCTTTTTTTGCACGGGTAGCGGCAACATTCATCATGTTTGGTTCACTCACAGCCCATCTTGCAGCACCTGCACTCTGTTGATCTGCTCCAAGTACCATAAAAACTATCGGCGCTTCTTTACCCTGAAATGTGTGAATAGTTCCCACGTTTTTAGGCTTTCCATGGTCGTCAAACCTTGTAAAGCCTATTTCCTTTAATTTTTGGGAAAGCATATACGCAACATTTGTAAAGGGCGATATGACGTATATGATATCTTTTGCTTTTTTGTCAATGATGGCAGGGTTTTCTTCTATCATTTTCTTGATTTTTTTTAAAAGAAATTCCCCTTGCTCCTTCACATACTTGTCATTTGCTTTTCCCTTTACGTCAAACCAACCAGTTTTTCCGTTTCCAGGGTTACCTTGAACCATAAATCCGTTATATGAAATTCTATTTGAAATTGTAAACATAGGATCCAAACATCTTCTGTGGACCCATAGTGGTATACCTATCCATGATCTGTCAGATATATCCTCTCCTTTGTAAAATCCATATCTGCTTGCACAGTCAGTCAATGTCTGCGTTGATGCGGAATTTGATAAATATTTTTCAGTCACTCCAAAATGTTCTCTAAGCATATTCAAAATGTTTGAATCCATTGTGAGTACGGGCTTTATTTGAGAAGGATCTCCTACGACCATAACATTATGGCTTCTGAAAATTGCTCCTACGCTTGCTTGCGGAACAGCCTGCCCCGCTTCATCTATAAAAAGATGACCAATGGTGTTGACCCCAAGATTTTTGCACATTCGAGAAAAGCTTGCAAAGGTGGAGCTTATAACAGGGATAGTCAGGTTAATCCACCCCCATGCTGCTTCAATAATATTTTTCCTTTCGATGTACTTGTTCTGAGAATCCCATATTTTAGCAGCGGCCATGACATTTTTTCTGTTTTCGTATAAAAACTGTTTTCTGACTTTAAGAGCTTTTATAAACAGCTTTGATTGTTCCTCTCTGTAATATTCATTAAACCAAGGATTTGACAAATGCAATTTATCATAATCCTGAGCCATATCAAGCGACATGACATCATTGTGATCTAACACAGAACTGAATTGCTGAACACTTTGCTCTAATTGCGATATTTGTTCATGGCAGGATAATTTCCATGCTTCAAGATCTTGTTGTGCGGCATTTAGCTTTGCTGAATACTTTGCTTCTTTTTCTGTTAGATCCTTTATGCGATCTTGAAGAGTATCTTCTTCATTGTTGTAATAAATTTCTTTATCTAAAGCATTTTTAAACCTTTCATTGGCCTCGTTTATTTTAAGCTGGTATTCACTTTTTTTATTTTTGCTTGAAAATAATCCCGGCTTTTGCTTTTGCAGCATATTAACATATTCTTTTACGCTGGCTTTAGTTTCTCTTGTTTTTCCCAAATAGATTGAATTTTCCTTTAGAAGATGCTCCGCCTGCTTGCGCTCTTCAACTATTTTCTTTAAAGCTCTGTTTGCCTCTACAAAATCACTATTAAATTGCTCAGTTTTGTCTTTTAATTTGGTATCATATGATGATCTTAATTGATCGAGTTTAATACATTCCTTATGATATTTACTAACCTTTTCTGCAAATTTCTGAGTTTCTTTTCGGATATTACTTACCCTTTCATACTGCTCAATGAATTCTGCATATACATCACTATCCGATACATATTCTTCATTCAAATATTTTGCAACACATTTTACATTGGCGGTTATATGATTCATATTTGCAGATCTTCCGCCCTCAAGAGAAAACAGTCCCCAAAATTTATCTGTATCACCATTTGACTCTATTATGATTTTCTCGTGCGTTTTACCCTTCTCATCTTCTTCCCATTTTGAGGATACCTTTGAATTAGCGATACTGCAAAAATAGTCAGCACCTTTAAGCTCCTCAACAAACTTTTGGTCGATTTGTTCCTTGGTAAGTGGAAGCTCATTTACGATATTCTGCACTGCACCATTATTGGAGCTTGCAACAACAATATTATTTTCCGTAATGATCTCTGGAAGTACGCCAATAGATGCGTTGTCAAAATATATTGTCTCTTTTGTTCCCTTGATCGACCTGTCTCTTAGTTTGGCAATATCATAAGCCTGTTTTACAATAAGTTCTGCAAAAATGTCCTTCAGCAAAGTGGTTTTTCCTGTTCCCGGAGGACCATTCACGCTTCTTATTGTTGTGTCATCATATCCTGCTGAGAGATTTACCGCAACCTGTTGCATAAGCGAAAGAGCAAATTTTGTGTTTCCAGGAAATCTTCCCAATGGATAATTTTTAGGCTGAAGTATATCCTCAAAAACATTAGGGGCAAAATTCGGAGAAGTATTATTACTGTCTAGATTTATTCGATTTTTTGTGTTTCCGTAAAGGTATACGTTAAGATTAGCGGTCGATATTTCTTTAGCATTTTCAAGATCATCAATGAAAAAAGAATGAAGATTTGTTGCGTCACTTTCTATATTTTTAAGGAATTGGATCCTACAGCTATCTGTTGATATTTTGAATTTCTTTAGGACTTTGTTAAATGCTTTATTGAACTTATCTGCATCTTCTGAGGACTCATCAAAAAGTTGAGCAAGTTCTTCTTTTAGTTCGTCTTCAAATATTTTGAAATCAGCTTTATTGGGGACCTTTTTAAAATAACGTATGTATGCGCTTTCAGCGAAAAACATCATATCCTGCATATAGTTCAGTTTTTTGTCAAAGTACAGGGCGAAACTGAACTTCTTTCCTGTATTTAATTCTTCGTTAGTAGGCTTAAGATTATATTTTTCACGAAGTATTGCAATAACGTCAATGAAATCGAACACATCAAAATACAGAACTATCCCACTATTTTGATTATTAATATCGTTACAAATTTTGTTGTTCGTGATATTACTCTGAATATAGGAGTAAAAGTCATTTTTCTTAGGGCTTTCCAACTTGAATATAGCTTTGTCATTATCTTTAATATCGCCCTCGGATAAATGTTCGATCATTATCCAAGCATCAATAATGTTTTTCTTGTCCACCATTTTAGCTTCTCCTCAAATGAAATTATAAATTGTATTTATACACGAAAGAAACAACGTCTAAAGATATCGACGAGAGTTATCGAAATATAACATTCCAATTATACCATATAAAGGGCGGGTTTTCAACACTTTTTGTAGAAATCTGCTTAAAAGAACTGCTCAAAACAAAATTTACAGACGATGACAAAAGAAGAATACGGGATTTAAAAGCTGTGAGCAGGTCAGAAAAGTGATCTGGCTTATTGACTATTGGTGCGGTAAGAACGTAAAAGAACTAAAAAAATGCCGCTTTCAAGGCACTAGATAATGCACATTGAAGCGGCAAACCAATTTTACCTTTCAGCGGCTATCAATACAGTTCTGCATGGTAAGCCGTCTGCATGATAAATTCAGCGGCGCTGCGTTTAAGAAATAAACGCCCTCTGAAGCCTCTGAGTCCCCACTTGATAAGGATCCTCTTGGCCGCATCTGCGTTCTGTTTTTTCGCCATAGCCCTAAACTCTCTCAAGAAACCTAACAGGCACACTCTCCGTCAGCCAAACTCCGTTCTCCGAAAGATAAGACTTATAAAAACGCTCGTCTTTTTCTTATCCATTGCCATTCCCCTATCTTCCGTTCATCACCCAAGCAAACCCCTTAGCTGTCCGCAAAGCAGGCTCTTTAAAATGCCCGCCCTTGTTCCATTCAAGGGCGCATTCGATACCCTGCCCCGTCAGCAAATCATAACTCTCACGGATACAGTCGCCCACCTTTGACATGACCGCATTTTTCGTCCTTTCTTCCTTGTCACCAAGGCTGAGATAAACAGCGTCGCATTTTATCTTATTCTCTTTCATATACCCCACAAAATCAGGAAACCACACCGACGGAGAAGCCGCCGCAACGCCTGAAAATTTCTCCGTTTGAAACGCCGCCCACAAGGCAAAAAGCCCTGCCAGAGAATATCCGCCAATGTAATAATTCTTGCTCTTGTCCGAGCAAAGCGTTAATATCTCCGCCAGAGTGTCTTCCGCTCCATTGCCGAAGCCCTCATTGCCAAACACCGCAGGAGCGTTCCAAGGCGATAACTCATCGTTCCAATCCTCGACCTTCACCGCAATAAGCTGAAAATCCACACTTGTGAGCTTTTTTATCTCTGCCACCTCGTTTTCTATCTCAGGCAGATCATGGTCGCCCACAGGCTGGATAAGAACTGTGTCGGCGTTTTTGTCAGCAAAATAATGCAGTGTCATTTTCTTGTCCTTTCCGTTTTAATGGGGCTTATCAAAACCAATATTCGTGCATTTTCGTCAAAAATTCCGTTGTGATAGGATATCCGCTTGATTCTCCGATAACAGAGTCTATACAGCAATATGGGCATACTGCTGTTTCTGTGTTATCTTTTATCCAAAAGTTTATCTCCTTTGGGTCAAAAATTTTCAGGCAGTAGAAACAGCCGCACTTTTTGTCATTTTGCAGTGCTTCCTTGTTGTTGCTGGAAAACTTGTGAGCTTCTATATAGTCGGTCATTTTTTACTCCTTAGATAGATATTTTTTATCATTATATCACGCCGCACCCTGCAAAGTCAAATCTCTCCCCTGACCCTTAAAATCTTCTTCACCGCTTCATTGTCAGTGTCCTTAAAATACTCCGCCAGCCTGCGCTTTCCTATCCTCCTGTCAGAGGCTTTCAAAATATCCGTTATCCCAAGGTCATCGGCTTCAAAATCATGGGATAGCAGATCCGCTAGCGGCGTGTCTATATACTCCCTGATGATATCCGATATCAGGCTTATCTCTGTTACATAAGGATAAAGCTCCTCCACAGTTTCATTATGTGAGCATGATATTATCAACCCTCGCTCAGGCAGCTTCTTATCCAAAAAGTCTTTAGGATAATCAAAAATTATCTCCTTGCCTAATGTTATCCAATATCTAGGCAGGTCAGTTCCGCCCCAGCGGCTATCCATTCTGTAAACACTGCAATGTATCTGAATCCCTATCCTGCTGTCGATAAGCTTGTATATCTCTCTTTGCAGTTTGCTCCAATGCTTCGGCATTTTGTCCTCCTTTACATCTTATCCGTCACTTCTCTAAATGACCATATTTGTGTTCATACTCCTGATCGACCTTTTCTGAGTAAAGTGAATGAAAAAGCTTAAAAGCGTCTTCCTCACTCTTTTCTGTAAGCACGCCGTCTTTGTAATAAAAGCCCGCATAAAAATTTGCGTCCCTATTATATATCATCCGCTCAGGCAAATAGCTTCTCCTATAAGTCAGTATAACACACTCAATGACCGAATCATCACTCATTTTGCTTTCGATTTTTTTCAAACATATCTTCCGCACTGCAATAATAATTGTCGGAATACAAATGCGATACCTGAAATTCTCCGTCAGCCATTCGGCGTATACATACAAAAGTAAGAGAATCCGTTGCTCTTTTAAACTCGTAGCTTTGGCAGTGCTTCTTATATTCTTCTTCCTCACCCTCAGGCGTAAGTTTTACCATATCCTTGTGATGTTTCACTAGCTCCAACCTTTGCTGATCGTCCAAACCATTAAGATACCCAAGCGTGTCAGAGCATGGATCCTTCCGCACTCTTTCTTCATCTTGCAATACCGTTATCTCAACATTACCCTCCAGCGACGTTTTGCTTGCCCATGGTGATCTCTTGCAGGGTCTGATTATTTTTGGGAGGGTGCGGAGGATTTGACGGTTACCTTTCAGCGAATTTATCTCCCTCTCCAAAGCCGACCGCATGGACTTTATTAAGTTTCTTAAAAGCTTCTCAATGTATGAGGATATCACCATAAACGGCAAACGTTTTGTCCTCACCCATGCAGGTATTGGGGGCTTTAGCGAGGATAAGCCTCTTGATGAATATACCCTCCACGAGCTTATCTGGGAGCGTGCCGACTATTCAAAACGCTATTTCAGCGACCCGAATACTTTCCTTGTGACAGGTCACACCCCTACCGCCAATATTCCAAACCACGGCATACCCGAAGCCTACAAAGCCAACGGACACATAGCCATAGACTGTGGTTGTGCCTCAGGTGGACGGCTGTGCGCATACTGCTTTGAAACCGACAGGGAGTTTTATGTTGACAAGATGTAACAAAACCTTTATCACCCTACTATATTATATCACATTTCACGAAAAAAGCCTACCTTTTTTTTATTAAAAGGTAGGCTTTTGCGACAGGCTGACCGATACAGCCCCTCTGTATCGGTATTTTTCTGCCCCAACTTCCCTATCCGCCCCACCTCTATTGACATTTTCCCCCCCTCAATGTGCTATCATAAAAAAAAGACGAGTTAGTCACAACTAGCCAGATGGCACCACAGGAGAAAAAATGGATATGAATGAAAAGCCAAAGCTTCTTAAAAAGATAAGGCCTGTGAGCAATATCTCAAACAAGATAGTAGTAATGGAAAAGTAGTTTGAAAAAGCTTCCACCGATACAGTTTTTATAAGCTGTGTCGGTGTTTTTTATGTCCAGATGAACTTTTTGCAAACGAGATAGAGTTTTCAAAACCAAGATAGAAAAATAATTTTAAGATGAGCCAAAATGAAAATGAGATACTATTGATTTTAGTAAAGATAAGTGCTATAATATTTCATAAATCTAACAGAGGAGAGGATAAAATGCCAATATTTTATATATCGGATATGCACATTGGACACCAAAACGTCCTGCGCCATGACAATAGACCTTTTACTGACATCAACCATATGCAGGCTGTCATGACAGCAAATTGGAACAGCACCGTTTCCGATAGCGACGAAGTTTATATCCTCGGTGACTTTGCATGGAAAAACGCTCAGGGGCTTGAAATGCTCTCTCAGCTTAGGGGCAAAAAGTATCTTATCCTCGGCAACCACGATAAGCCCACAGAAGAAATGAAAGCCTGCTTTCAGTGGGTAAAAGACTATGCAGTGATACAAGACGACGAAACGCAGGTGGTGCTTTCTCATTATCCCATCGCCCATTGGTATAATCAATATCGTGGCGCTGTTCACCTCTATGGTCATGTCCATAACACCAAGGACTATCAGGCGTTTTTGCAGTATGCACAAATATGCAAAAACCTTGCCATACCATTTGAAAGCTATAATGTGGGCTGTATGCTCTATTATATGGACTACACCCCCAGAACACTTGATGAAATAAGGAGGAGCGCAAAATGATACTTATAACAGGCGATATCCACGGAAGCCACGATATCCATAAGCTCAGCAACAAAGGCAACCCCGACTTCAAGGATATTTTCAACAGCATGACAAAGAATGATTACGTTATAAATTGCGGAGATTTCGGACTTGTATGGAACAATGATAAGGAAGATATGTGGTGGAGAAGCTGGCTTAATGACAGACCTTTCACCACCCTCTTTGTTGACGGCAATCACGAGAATTTCGACCTCCTGAACGCTTATCCCGTAGAAAACTGGCATGGAGGAAAGATACACCGAATAGCCCCAAGCATTATCCACCTTATGCGAGGACAGCTTTTCGATATCGAGGGCAAAAGCTTTTTCACCATGGGCGGTGCAGAAAGCCATGACAGAGAGTTTCGCACCATAGGCATAAGCATATGGGAGCAGGAGCTTCCTAATAACAAAGAATACGCCCAAGCACTTTCCACCCTTGAAAAGTGCGGATACAAAGCCGACTATGTTATAACTCACTGCGCCCCTACAGATATCGAATATGAGGTGGAGTATGGAAAATGCACGTCCGCTTATAATTTCTACTATTCAGAAAACAGGCTCACAGAGTTTTTTCGTGACCTTGCGGAGAAAATGCAATATGAACGCTGGTTTTGCGGGCATTATCACTGCGACTATGTGAGCAAACTAAACCCGAAGTTTGAGATACTTTATGATAAAATAGTCACACTGCCGTAATAGCCTGACCTATGAGCTTGTAAACAGCGCACCCCTTTGACTTCCCACCCCCGCCATGCTATAATGATAAAAAAAGAGGTGACCCCACATGACCAATAAAGCATACTACCACCTGCCGGGGCTTTTCGAGTTTTATGACCTTTACGCCGCTTTCCTGCCCATATTCCGTGAGCATAGAGATTATTTCTATGACTGGTGCGAAATAGGCTCTGTCTATGGCGCACCTGCCGACTGTATATGGGGCGGCGGACGAGCAGGCTTCGGCGAACATTCTCCACGAGAAGTCCTCGACCTTATGAAAGAATATAACATCTCCTCACGGCTGACCTTCAGCAATTCCCTGCTAAGAGAAGAACACCTTTCAGACAAAAAGTGCAACGACCTTTGCAGGCTGTTTTCCCAAAGCCCGCCTCCACAAAATGGCATGATAATATGCTCCGACCTGCTTCTTTCATATCTGAAAGAGAATTATCCCCACCTCTATTTTGTGTCCTCTACCACAAAAGTCCTTACCGAGTTTTCTCAGCTTGTAAACGAGCTTGATAATGACGATTTTTCCTATGTAGTCCCCGACTTTCGCCTAAACAAAGCCCTGGATAAACTCTCCGATCTCACCACTGAGCAGAAAAACAAGGTTGAGTTTCTTTGCAACGAGTGCTGTTATGTAGGCTGTGCAGACCGAAAAAACTGCTATGAAAACGTCAGCCGCAAAAATCTCGGTGAAAACTGCCCCGACCATGTTTGCAAAGCACCCAATGCCTCAGAGGGCTACCGCTTTTCAAAAGCCATGGAAAGCCCCGCCTTTATCGGCATAGAAGATATCCAAAATACCTATCTCCCAATGGGCTTTTCAAACTTCAAAATAGAGGGCAGAAGCCTTGGAAGCGCCTTGATACTTGAATTTTTGCTCTACTATATGACAAAACCACAGTATCAACTAAAAATCAGAGAGCAAATTTATCTCGACAGTATGCTGGATCTGTTCTGACTATTCTTCGCATTGCATATCTCCCATACCACAAGAAATATGTCACAAAGCTCATGTTACCCATGGCTTACTTGGAAACAAAAATCAAAATAAGTGTAAACAATGCCACTTTTTTGTTGAAACAGCCATTATAATATAGTATAATAACACAGTGCTTTGTCACAAAAAAGTTATAGGAGAATTTACATGAAGAAAATTATCGACATATTTCTGCGTTCTTTGCTCACAGGCGTGGCGATAGCCATAGGCGGAACAGTCTATCTGTCCTGCCCTAACAAATATCTGGGAGCGTTTCTTTTCGGCATAGGACTGTTTGTGATACTGTCTTTCGGCTTTAATCTCTTCACAGGAAAAGTCGGATATGCAGTGGAAAACAAACCCTCTTATCTCGGTGAGCTTGGCATAATATGGCTCGGCAATTTTGCAGGAGCCGTCCTCTCCGCCCTGCTTATTACCCAAACACGCATATCCACCATAAGCGACAAAGCCACAGAACTTTGCAATATAAAGCTTGGGGATAATATCACAAGCGTTTTTATCCTATCATTTTTCTGCGGAATACTTATGTTCGTTGCCGCAGACGGCTATAAAACTATCCAAAACCCTGTGGGACAGATACTTGCAATATTTCTCCCCGTTGTGGTCTTTATCCTCAGCGGCTTTGAACACTGCGTCGCTAATATGTATTTCTTTGCCATGGCAGACTTATGGAGCATTAAAGCCTTTGGCTACCTTATTATAATGTCCCTTGGCAACTCCATTGGCGGAATACTTATCCCCCTTCTGCGAAAAGGCTTTGTATCAAAAGCATGACGCCTATTTTTATAAGATTATGTAACACATAAAAAAAGATACCGCAGTTCAAAAAGAACTGCGGTAAAAAAATGACTTCTGCTCTCAGGAACACAGTAAAGGGGGTATTATGAAAAAAACAAATAAAACAAAGGAGTCAATAGTAAACATAAGATAACAAATAAAACACAATTTAATCAACTTAGAAGGAGTGTGCAGAAGTCTTTGTTCGTTCCTGATGTATGTATTATATCACACTAAAAACCATTTGTGGTAACTTTTTTTGGACAGTTGCGACTTTTTTCAAAAAAATCTGCACTCCGAAAATCCCAAAGCTTTCAGAGTGCAGAATTATCTTTTTCTGTAGAGGCGAACAGCGTTTGCCCCTTCCCACGTCTATCTGAATTGTCGCCTGTCTATCAAATAATATCCGCCCTGCGTTTACCTATCTGTGCAAACTCTTTGCGCCGTATGATAAAGTAAGCCACTGTTACCGCAGTGCCTGTTATCACCCAGGAAACAGGGTAAACTATCATGAGCATAAGATAGCTTCTGTGAGCCGCATAGATCGTGTTCACCCACACAAGCCTGAACACGCAGGTGCCAAGCACAGTTATGACCGCAGGTGTCATAGAGTGACCCATTCCCCTAAGACAGCCGCCCGATATTTCGTAAACGCCCGTAAGAAGCTCCAGCAGGCAAACTGACCACATTCTTATCATTGCGTAGTGTATAACGTTCTCGTCCGTTGAGAAGATCTGTATAAAAAGGTGTCTGCCAATAAGGAATATCAGACTCAGCCCAAGACAGCTTGCAAGCCCGATAAAGGTGCAAAGCCTGTATATCTTTTTACAGCGTTCCTTATCCTGAGCCGCAAAATTCTGACTTGTAAAGGTGGTCGCAGTCTGAGCGAAAGCGTTTATCACAAAATATGCCATGAACTCAAAATTCTGTTCCGCTGTGCTTCCAGCGATACCGTCTGAACCGAAGCTGTTTATCGCCGCCTGTATCACAACGTTTGACAGTGAGAAAACCATGCTCTGCAAACCAGCCGGCAAGCCTATCTTTATGATACCAAGGAGATATTCCCAGCGTATCCTGAGCTTTCTGAAATCAAGTCTCAGCATCTCCTCCTCGTGGTTAAGAAAGTAAAGTATCATGCAGGCACTGAAAAAGTTTGATATAACAGTTGCCGTTGCAACGCCTGCCACGCCCATTTTGAACACGATCACGAACACAAGGTTCAGAATAACATTTATAACGCCTGCGGTGATAAGAGCGTAAAGAGGTCTGGTGCTGTCGCCCTTGCTCCTAAGCACTGCCGAACCGAAATCGTATATCTCGATAAAAGGCATTGCAAAGAAAAATATCCTGAGATACAGCGTTGCAAGCTTTAAAACATCGTCAGGCACATTCATCATGCCAAGGAGTATCGGTGCAAGTATCTCGCCTACACCCAGTATGATAAATCCGCTTATGACCGCCAAAAGCACCACCGTATGTACAGCCTCGTTTGCCTTATCTTTTCTCCCCTGACCTATAAGCCTGGCCACCACGACATTTGCACCGACAGAAAGCCCCAGAAAAAGGCTTACAATAAGGTTCACCAATGAAGAATTGCTTCCAACCGCCGCCATGGCTTTGTCGCTGTCAAATCTGCCCACCACCGCAAGGTCAGCGGAGTTAAAAAGCTGCTGCAAAATACTTGACAATGCAAGGGGCAGTGCAAAAATAACGATCTTGCCCACAAGCGGGCCGTTTAACATATCTATTTTCTTATTTTTCATAACAGATCTTCTCTCATCTTTCAACTAACTATTTCTCACACCTAATATTATATCACACCATCAAAGCTATTTCAATACTCGAATTTGCACATAAGCACACACAGAGATGTGTAAAAATCTAAACATTACGACCATTTGTACAATTTTTTGAACTCTTTGCCTGTTGACAAAGGCATGAAATGGTGTTATAATAATATTCCACGGGAGGTGAGCAGTATGGCGATAGACAAAAAAGGCACAAAGCAGATTGCCGACAACCGAAAGGCACGTCACGATTATTTCGTGCTTGAGCAGATAGAGTGCGGTATCGAGCTTGTGGGAACAGAGGTCAAGTCTATAAGGAACGGCGGCGTCAATCTGAAAGACAGTTGGTGTTCTATCGAGGACGGAGAGATGTGGGTCAAGGGTATGCACATATCCCCTTATGAACACGGCAATATTTTCAACCGTGATCCACGCCGTGAGAGAAAGCTGCTGCTCCACAAACGTGAGATACTGAGGCTGTTCGGAAAGGTACAGCAGGAGGGTCTTACGCTTATCCCGATGTCGCTATATTTCAAAGGCAGCAGAGTCAAGCTTGCACTTGGGCTTTGCAAAGGTAAAAAGCTTTATGACAAGCGTGACGACATGGCAAAGAAAGCCGCACAGCGTGACATAGAGCGTGCCATGAAAGAGCGAAACTAACCTGGGGGTGTAAAGGTTTCGACGGGGGTTTTGAAGCACGATAAGCGAGTAGAGGAGCGCACACTCTTTAAACGGCGTACGTTTTAAAATTAGACGACAACGATAATTTTGAATTAGCTGCTGCTTAAGTCAGCGCTCGTCTTGCCTTAGAGTACCACGGCTTTGGTAAAGGCGTCGATCAGTGGTGAACGTTACAAAGCGATGGCTGTAGCCTTGTGATGTATCACAGCCTACCAAACACACAGGCGTGTCTGTTTGCCTTTGTGCAAGGGAACGGGAGTTTTCCGCAATAACAGAATACACTCGTAGAAGTTCGTGGGGATAGGCTTTCGGACAGGAGTTCGATTCTCCTCACCTCCACCAGCAGGGGCGTGCCCCTGCACCCAATTCCGCTTTACTTTATGTAAGGCGGTTTTTTTATTGCCGCTCATCAATTTTATCTAAAACCCAACCATTGTTTCGCCGTGGCGGACATTTCCCGTCAAGTTTTTTTGTAAACACACAAAGTCACCGCTGTGATAATTTGTGTGTCACTTTTACAAATTCAGGGGCGTACCCCTGCACCCGATCCGCTTTACTTTATGTAAGGCGGTTTTTTATTGCCGCTCATGGATCATTATTTATAAACCCAACTTTGTTATTTCACCATGGCAGACGCTGATATAAAAAAAGAGTGCATTACCACCTCAGATAATGCACTCTTATATTTTACCCTATTTTTCCTCCAGTCCGCTGAGCGAAAGCCTGCTCTCCATTTTCTGAACAGTCTTGCTCTCCTGCTTTGCGATCTTCGCTTCAAACCAGAAGGTCGAGCCTTTGCCCTCCTCCGATTGAACGCCGTATGCAAAGCCGTGGGCTTTCAGTATCTCCTGACAAATGGAAAGTCCAAGTCCTGTGCCTACCACGTCACGCTTTACCTTTGCGTCACGGTAGTATCTGTCAAATATCTTTGGCAGAAGTTCCTTAGAAATGCCCTTTCCGTTGTCTGTTACTTCAATACGAACCACATCAGCCTTGTTTATCTGCTTGATACGAATGACCTTGTTGTCACCTGTGTAGTTTATAGCATTGTTTATAAAGTTGTAAATGACCTGATCCAGCTTTGCGATATCCGCCGTTATCACTCTGTCCTCGTCTGGTATATACTTGATATCATAACCGTTTTGCTCTATGAGTATCTGATATCGAGTCATGCAGTCATTGAGCTTGTCAACAATAGAGAAGTCCGTGAGTTTAAGCTCCGCATTGCCCGACTCCAGCTTTGAAAGCTCCAGCAGATTATTTACCAGACTTGAAAGCCTGTCAGCCTCGTCGATAATGACTTGGATATGTTCCTGCCTCTTCACAGGATTATCCCCCGACAAGTCCCTTATCATTTCCGCATAAGCCTTTACCATAGTGAGCGGTGTTCTCAGGTCGTGAGATATGTTCGCAATAAGGTCTTTCCTAAGCTCCGATACCTTTTGTATCTCGTCCTTGGCATTGTTAAGCACCGTGGAAAGCTCCTCTATCTCACAATAGCCATGACCATTGAACTCCACCGTATAATCCCCTTCACCGAATTTCTTCGCCGTGTTCGTAATGTCAACGATAGGCTTTGAAAGTCGCTTTGAGATATACATAGTTACAATAAAAGCAAGCTCAAAAAGTATGATAGTGATATAAATGAGCTGTTCTCTTATAATGCTTACAGTGGAATCTATCGGCTCTATTGAGCTTTCAATGAAAAGATACGCCTGCTTATCCGAATCATCAGTGTAGATAGACGTGCAGTAAAATATCTCCTTGCTCTTGAAATTCTCATTTTGAGCAATTTTCGTGATGTAGTTATCGTCAGACTGCTTTAGCTTAGATATCATCTTGAAAAGTCCGATGCCATAGCCCTTGTTTATGATCTTGTTAAGATGCGAATATGCTCCCATGTTGTTTTCCATCACAATAGGATTGCCCATTTCGTCCGTTATAACAATGCAAAGGCTGTTGTCAAAAGCCAGCGAGCGGTTCGTTACCTCCTGCTCGTCAGTGCCATATGCTTGGATTATCTGATTTGCAGCGTCTGTTATATCTCTTATCTTCGCCGACTGATAATATCTTTCCAAGAAAAAATACTGAAAAAGCCAAATAAGAATAAGAATAAAAGCCGTGAAGAAGATAAAATACATCCACACATATGACCGCAGACTTCTTTTCGCCTTTATCTCCGCCGTCTTATTGCTGACTTTTTCCTTGACTTCTGCAAGCTTACTGGATCTTTTCAAACTTATATCCCATTCCTCTCAGAGTAACAATAAGATTGCGGTATTTTCCAAGGCTGTTTCTCAGCATTTTTATGTGAGTGTCCACAGTTCTGTCGTCACCGTAAAAATCAAAGCCCCATACCTCTTCAAGAAGTTTCTCTCTTGAAAGCGCAATGTTCATGTTCTTCACCAGATAGAAAAGCAGGTCATACTCTTTCGGAGTCATGGAAACCTTCTCCCCGTCTATCTTTACCTCACGGGCTGTAAAGTTTATCTCTAATCCCTCGTATCTTATAACGTCCTCAGTGCGCTGAGAAGCTGACGCACGGTTAAGCACCGCCCTTATCCTTGCCATAAGCTCCTTTGGCGAGAACGGTTTTACTACATAATCGTCAACGCCTATCTCAAAGCCGAAAAGCTTGTCATACTCCTCGCCCCTTGCGGAAAGCATTATAACAGGTATCTGCTTTATTTTTCTTATCTCCTTGCAAGCTGAATAGCCGTCAAGCTTCGGCATCATAACGTCCATTATGATGATATCGAAATCCTGATTTTTCACCATTTCCACAGCCTGCATACCGTCCTCAGCCTGAGCTACTTCATATCCCTCAAACTCGGCATACTCTTTGATTATCTCTCTTATTTTAATTTCGTCATCGACTACAAGAATTTTTGCCATAGTTATTCCCTCCTATTCAGGCAGCACCGCACAAGGAACGCCTGTCGGCAATGCACGCAACCTGCTTGCATACAATCCTTGTGTGTTGATACCTTAATTCATATTCTTTGCTTATATAATAACCTATTATTGTGTAAAATTTGTGACGGTTTATAGAATATTCTAAGCCATACCACACCAATTCACAAGAAAACTACTGCCCGCCAACCAAAATGGTATGACGGGCAGAGCTTATATAGGAATTTGTTATGAAAATGTCAGAAAATCAGCAATGTCCCATCATAATGAGAGCCATAAGACAAAAACCTGTTACGATACAACTCATTGCGCCCATGATGTTGTCAATTTTTTCTGCTGTAAGCTTTTTCATAGTGATTACCTCCTTGGGGTATAAAATAAACTATTCTGTTCTCAGTGCGATAACAGGGTCTTTCTTTGCCGCCACTCTTGACGGGAACAGACCTGCGATAAGCGTCAGGCAAACGCTTATTGCAATGAGTATAACTGCCGCACTGACCGGTATTGAAGCTCTTATCGGCACGTCTGTAAGATGTGCGATTATCATGTTTATCGGTATTGTGAGCAGATAGGAGATAATTATTCCCAATGCACCTGCCACAAATCCCACGATAACTGTTTCGGCATTGAACACTCTTGATATATCCCTCTTTGAAGCACCTATACTTCTCAGTATTCCTATCTCCTTTGTTCTTTCCAAAACTGAGATATAGGTTATAATGCCTATCATGATAGATGATACGACAAGTGAAATTGCAACAAATGCGATAAGAACATAGCTGATAGCGTTTATTATAGACGTGATAGAACTCATCATAAGACCAACATAGTCAGTGTATTCTATCTTGTCTTCCTCTCCAACACTGTCGTTGTAATCGTCGATAATATCTATTATCTTTTCCTTAGACGCAAAATCCACAGGATAGATATTTATGCTGTCAGGGTCTTCAACAACTGAATAGCCAAGAGTTTTCATGTTGTTGTCATAGTTTGAAGTGGAATATTTTCCGCTGTTTGCAAGCTGATCCGCATTTGTGTCGGACTGTTCTTTGAGCATTTGCTTCATAAGCTCCATTTGCTCGTCAGAAAGTGAAGCTATATACTTCTTCTGAGTTTCGGTAAGCGATGACATATCACCGCCCTGAATTGCTGACATATCCATTGAACCCATGGCATTCATGCCCATATCTGCAAGCTCGCCTGTATCGGAAGCACCGCTCTGCTCCATAAGAGCCTTATACTGCTCCTCAGTCATTCCCTCAGGTATCTCCATAGAGCTGTCGCCTGCCACCAAACCAGCCTTCTTATCTGTGTCGGAGTTGTCTGCTGTTTTGTCAGCCTTGCTTTCTGTATCGGCTGTGCTGTCGGAAACGGTTTCTGAACTGCTGTCTGTATCTGCCACATTCTCGTCCGTTTTGAACTTCAGTCCTGTGAAAACATCTATGTCAGGATTTGCTATCTGCTCTTTTACTATCTCGCTGTTATCTACTTCGTCGATAAGATATGTCATAAGGTCATGACGATAGCCTATCGCACCGCTTATGGAAGCAGAGGAAGCGTCCTCGTCAGGTCGCAGGATACCGACTACACTTATTTCTGTGCCGTTTGCAACAGCCTTTTTCATGTAGCTCTCATCGCCTGTCATATCTTCCCACACACCGTCTTTTTTCTTATAGAAATCAGGTGTAGGAACGGCCTTGAATTTCAGGTCAAGAAGCTCATCATAGGTGTAAACGTGCTGTTCGCTGTCAACGGATATGTCCTCTCCTGCCATGGCACGTCTTACTATGCCGTTAAGTGAGCTTGGGTCGAGAAGTCCGAGAGAATAAAGCACATAGTCGTTTATCTCGTTGTTCTTATCAACTACAAGCACAACTTCGTTATACTTTTCAGGCAAACGTCCTGCGATAACGTCATACTGCTTGTCGATAAGCTCCTCATTATCTATCATTTCGCTCCATACATCAGTACCCATGCCACCCATTGAGCCACTCATGGACATTGCTTCCATCTGAGTTGAGGACATATATCCCATATCTTCAAGAAGCGTTGACGGATTGACCTGCATTACACCGCTGTCGCTCTCCGTAAAAACGTTAAGTGTAGTGGCGTATGTGTACTGAACGTCGCTTGTAAGATCTTTCAGGTCGCTGTTATCGTCAAGATATTTCTTGAACTTCTCCAGATTGTTGACCTTTGTTTCTTCCATGAGAGTGTTTATCATCTCGCCCATGGCATTTTGAGAATAGACCTTGTCTTTATCGTGATTTGCTGAATCCTCATGGTTTTTCGCCATGGTGTTCATTATCTCGCCTATACTTGCGGTGGTCTTTGTTATCTGAAGCGGATAGCTTGAAAGTGTATCAGACTGCACCTGATCTATATAAAGCTGAACGCCGTTTGAGATAGAAAGAATAAGTGCGATACCTATTATACCAATAGAGCCTGCAAAAGAGGTAAGAAGCGTTCTTGCCTTTTTTGTCATAAGATTGTTTCGGCTCAAAGACAGTGCAGTAAGGAAGCTCATGGAAGTTTTAAGCTTTTTGCGCTCTTTCTTCGCCGCCTTTTTGTCAGCCTTTGTAGGCTCTTTTTCAGGCTTTTTGATAGGCTCCACAACATTCTTGTCAAGAGGGTCGGAATCATCTATGACCTTTCCGTCAAGAAGTTTGATTATCCTTGAAGAATATTTCATTGCAAGCTCAGGATTGTGCGTTACCATTATAATAAGCTTGTCCTTTGAAATGCTCTTCAAAAGCTCCATTATCTGCACGCTTGTTTCAGTATCAAGCGCACCTGTAGGCTCGTCTGCAAGCAGAATGTCAGGCTCGTTCACCAAGGCTCTTGCAATGGCAACTCTCTGCATCTGACCGCCTGACATCTGATTAGGCTTTTTGTGGAGCTGGTCGCCAAGGCCCACCTGCTCGAGAGCCTTGACGGCTCTTTCACGTCTTTCTGACTTTGAAACACCTGATAAGGTCAAAGCAAGCTCAACGTTTGAAAGCACTGTCTGGTGCGGTATAAGGTTATAGCTCTGGAACACAAAACCTATAGAATGGTTTCTGTAGGAATCCCAGTCGCAATCCTTGAAATCCTTGGTAGATTTGCCGTTAATGTTAAGGTCACCGCTGGTATATCTGTCAAGGCCGCCGATAATGTTCAAAAGAGTGGTTTTACCGCAGCCTGACGGGCCGAGGATAGAAACGAACTCATTCTCACGAAAATCAATGCTAACGCCTTTAAGGGCAGAAACGGTGGAATCACCAACGACATAATCTTTTTTTATGTCCTTTAAACTAAGCATATATTTTCTCCTATTTTTGTTATTGTAAAGATATTATAATAGGGTTTTATAAACTCAGTTTAAACATAACACAGTTTTGGGGTAAAAATTGTCGGAGGGGAGATTTAAGTGAGGAGTGAGGAGTGAGGAATTAGGAATTAGGAATGAGGAATGAGCAAAGCTGCCCCCAAGCACCGAGCGAAGCGAAAGATAAAGCGCACGCTCAAGCCCGGCGCTAGAGGGCTTGTGGGGTCTAGGGGCAAAGCCCCTAGCGGAGTATGAGGCAGAGCCTCATTCGGCGCAAGCCGACAAGGTGCAGATTGTAGTATCAAAAGGAGATAGAAATAGGATATCAGATAAAAGTGATATCGGAGTATAAAATCTGCACCGCATTTCTAGCCCTAAGCGCAATGTAGATACGCAAAGAGCGGAGCGATTTTGCGGAGGAATAAACTATCCCAAATATCTGTAGGGGCTGGCGCCCTCGACAGCCCGCTCGAAGGAGCGAGGTTTGAATTATCAAGAGCTCATGTAGAAAACATTATG
>ERZ857480.62583-NODE-96922-length-130865-cov-12.9963_pt1 | contig 130865 bp, 108 predicted proteins | sample MGYA00519767_ERZ857480 | MGnify/ENA primary metagenome ERZ857480 (study PRJEB31778, sample SAMEA3449210) | human gut metagenome | biome: human gut; feature: human-associated habitat; material: faeces | place: United Kingdom | collected 2010/2012 ...
CTCAAGGTGCACGCCTGCGCCGGTTCCCGGTTCGACCGGGCCGCGCGGCAAGGAGATATATTGCCAGACCGGAGGGGCCCCGGGGGCGGGAATCTGGGCGCACACATTTCCTACACAACTGTGCCCTCAACTGACGCTTGCCAGTTGATAGCTACCGCTTGCCGAGCACATCTTTATATAGAGTGGCCCCTTGGCTATAGCCGATATGCGCCCCTGGCCAAAGCGCAGCCGGCATCTAGCAGCTCATCGCGCTCCTCCACCGAAAAGCCCTCGGCGTACACGCGCACCACCGGTTCGGTCCCGCTGGGACGGATCAGCAGCCAGGTGTCATCCTCAAATGCCAGACGCAAGCCGTCCATATGGCTTACGCTCTGCGGCGCCTTGCCGCATATCGACTTGGGATTCACGCCGGGAAGCAGCGTGCGCAACGTCTCGGCATCCTCGGCCTCAAGGCGCAAATCTCGACGTCCGTAACTCGTCTTGCCAAAGCTCGCCTCGAGCTGATCGATAAGCACGCCCAAGGGCGCGCCGGTCTTGGCCATGAGCTCGCACAAAATCAGGCAGGCAAGGATGCCGTCGCGCTCGGGCATGTGCGCGGCGATACCGATACCACCGGCCTCTTCACCGCCCACGAGAACGCCGCCCTTCTTCATCTCGGCGGCTATATATTTAAAACCGACGGGCTTGATGACCACGCGGCAGCCGAGTGCCTCGGCAATGCGACGCACAAGCGTGGAGCATGAAAGGTTGACGACGACGCGTCCCTTCAGATTGCGATACTGGACCAAATCGCCCAAAACGAGCGCCATGATCTGATGTGGATGTATATATCTGCCGCGCTCATCAACCGCGCCGATACGATCGGCGTCGCCATCAGTCACCAGACCGGCGCACGCCCCGTCTTCGACAACTGCGCGCTCACAAGCATCCACCCACGGCTCGACCGGGTCGGGGCAGATATCTCCCCTATCGGTCGTCTCGTCGGCGTGAATCTCATGGACTTCGACGCCAAGCTCTCGAAGCAAGTCGGCAAGATATCCCTGCGCAGCTCCGCCCATGGGGTCAACCACCACACGCATGTGCGCGGCGCGAATGGCATCCGCGTCGACAAACGATGCCACCGCTCGCATATAGTCGGGAATGATATCTGCCGCGCGGTATTGCCCCTCAAGCCCCAGCGGCTCGGCGGCCATCGTCTCCTCGAGCTCTTCGATGACATCCTGGTTGGCCGTCGAGCCATCACCCATCCGCAGCTTGAGGCATAGATAGCCCTGCGGATGATGTGAGCCCGTCACCATAAGCGCGCCGCATGCCTCGCCGTCATACGCAGCCGCCCACGTAAGAGCGGGAGTCGGCACCGGTCGAGACACGAGCACGGCATCGAGCCCGTGGGCGGCAATCACGCCCGCCGCGAGCTCGGCGAACTCGCGCGCTTGCGGCCGAGTATCAAATCCTACATATACCGTTTTACCGGGATTCGTCTTTTGCCATAGCCTGCCGATAGCATCAGTGACACGAGCGACGTTGTTGATAGTAAAGTCTCCGTCGACGCGAGCTCGCCAACCGTCAGTTCCAAAGTGAATTATCGCGCACACGCGCAGACACCTCGCAGTGTTTGGATCATGGTACGCATGAGGTATACCCGCAACGGGCATCCGGCAAGCCGCCGGCACGCTCGTTCACCGTTTAGGCAAAAGCGTCGAGGTGCGCACCGCCAACAAAAAACCGCCCCAGCGGGGGCGGTGATTCGATACTCCCATTTTCGGGTTCTATATATTGAGCGCATCTGCCATAGCGGCTGTCGTAACCGCCGTGGTTCCGCAGCAGCTGCCTACCATTGCGGCGCCCGCCCGCTTCCACTCGACGCATGCGCGAGCGAAGGCTTCGGGGTCCTCATGCCACACGGGACCATCCTGTGTCTGAACCGGATTTCCCGCGTTGGGACGCACCGTGACGGGAGTAGTCGCCGATGCAACCATCCTGGGCACCGCCGCGTTCGCGGCCGCAAGCGAACAGCAATTAACACCAACCGAGTTTGCGCCGTGTTTTTCGGCGTACAAAACGGCTGCCTCGATGTTGAGGCCATCGCCCAACAGGTCGCCTTTATCGTCAACGACAAAACTCACCAGGACAGGCATACCGTCGGCGGCATCTCGGGCGCCGGCAAGCATGGGCTGCAAATTACGGATAGACGTCACCGTCTCGATCAGCAGACCGTCAACACCAGCATTGAGCAAGGCGTGCGCTTGTTCGCGCGCAATGCCTCGGATTTCACGATACTCGGCAGAGTCCTCGGCAAACCACTCAATACAAATCGGGCCCATCGAGCCCAGCAGCAGCTGTGGGTGCGCCTGGCGAGCATCATCGACGGCCCCGCGATTGACCTCCGCCACGGACGGCGCAATCTGGTCGTGCTTGAGGGCATAGCTTGATGCCTGAAAGGTGTTGGTAATGAGCACCTGCGCGCCGGCGGCGACATACAAGCGATGGATACGAGAAACGGTCTGCGGCTCTGCCAGATTCCAAAACGCCGGTGGAATGTCGGCGGCATCGTACTCACTCAACAGAACACTGCCCATGGGGCCCTGCGCCAACAAGGTCTCGCTCGACAAGCGGCGCGTAAGTTCCTCGGCACCAAAGCGGTTGTAATAACTCGTATCCATATATATCCCGCTATTCCTCGACGCTGATTCCCTGCTTTTCGAGATAGGCGAGCCAGCGGTTCATCGTGTCCTCGGATAGAGCATGCTCCATCATGCAGGCCTCGGAATCGGCTCGCTCAAATTCGACACCGAGCTCCTGAACCAAAAACGTGCGGACCAGACGATGGCGATACCAGATAGCCGAGCCGACCTCGCGCCCACGGTCAGTCAGGATAACTTTGCCGTAGTGAGACTGTTCGACAAGTTCAGATGCCTTGAGAGCCGAAACCGCCTTGTTGACCGATGCCTTCGAGACGCCAAGGCGCTGTGCGATATCGACCGACCGCACGCCACCGGTCTCCCCATCTTCGCTTTCGATGCGAACCATGCACTCCAAGTAGTCTTCGTTCGCCACCGTTAGGTGTAGCTCGCGCGAGCTATTTGTCGTATCCATGAACATCCGTCCCTTCTGCACTCAATGGCTGATTCTACCCCATCCAAGCGTCGCGGTATGCCGCGGCATACCGTGCTAGAGTTCTTGTTGCACACGACGACCAAGATTGGAGCGATCTTTATGGAAAACACCACCACGGACCCCGACGTCCTCGAGCGTTTTTTGCGCTATGTCCAGATCAACACGCAGTCCGAGGATGCCAACTGCGACCAGGTGCCGTCGAGCACCGTACAGTTTGACCTTGCCAACGTGCTTGCCGAAGAACTGCGCGAGCTGGGTGCAACCGATGCCCATGTAACCGAAAACGCCTATGTCTGCGCGCACATTCCCGCTAGCGCCGGTTCCGAGAATAAGCCCACCCTGGGCCTGATCGCGCACCTTGATACCACCGAGGTCGCGCCGGGCGCCGGCGTAGCGCCGCACATCGTGCACTACGAGGGCGGCGATCTGGTTTGCGGCATCGTCGACGGCAAGCCCGTGTCCATGAGCACCGCCAAACTTCCTGCCCTCAACAACCTGGTGGGTGAGGACCTTGTCTGCACCGACGGAACTACGCTGCTGGGCGCCGACGACAAGGCGGGTGTCGCCGAAATCATGGCGCTTGTCGCACGCATCGCGCAGGATCCCTCCCTGCCCCATCCCGCGCTCGGCATTTGCTTCTGCCCGGACGAGGAAATCGGTCACGGTGCCGAGCTGTTGGATATCGAGGCCTTCGGCTGCAAGTACGCTTACACGGTCGACGGCGGTCCGGTTGGCGAGCTTGAGTGGGAGTGCTTCAACGCCGCCGAGGCAACCGTTCGCTTTGAGGGCCAGTCCATTCACCCCGGCGACGCCAAGGGGCGCATGGTCAACGCGGGCAACCTGTTCTGCGACTTCAACGCCCTGCTCCCCTACGCGCAGCGCCCGGAATACACCGAGGGCTACGAGGGTTTCTATCACCTTGAGGGCGTCTCGGCAGCGGTCGACCATGCCACGGCGCGCTATATCGTCCGTGATCACGATGCCGCCAAGTTCCAGCAGAAACTCGAGCTGATGAATGCCGCCGCCGCACTGCTCAACCAGCGACTGGGCGAGGAGCGCGTAACGGTCGAGATTAAGCAGCAGTATCGAAATATGGCCGAGATCGTTCGTGACTATCCCGAGCTTATTGATGTTGCCAAGGAAGCCTACCTTGCCTGCGGCGTTGAGCCCCAAGTACTGCCGATTCGCGGCGGCACCGACGGCGCACAGCTGTCGTTCCGCGGCCTGCCCTGCCCCAACCTCTCGACAGGCGGCTACTGTTACCACGGCGTCAACGAGTTTGTCCCGGTCAGCTCGCTCGTCAAGATGACCGACGTCCTGCAGGAGCTCGTCGCCCGTTTCGCATAAGACTGGCTGCATGAGCCCAAAAGACGAATCGCCCCGTCCTCAACCGAGAACGGGGCGATTTTTTGATGCAAGGGGTGTAGTCGGCATCGCTGGTTGAATCAACGTCAGCGAGCGACGTCCAGAACGAACAAGTTGGCATGAAAAAGGCGGGGCATTGACCTTCTGGTCATGCCCTGCCTTTTGAATGACAAATTGTCGTTCTGGGCGGCGCGCAGCGTCGAGCCGTTACGCGGGCTGGTAAGCCCGCGTAACCCTAGTAGTTGGCTTCGTAGCCGTTGCCGTCACCGGTGGGCTCTTCGTAGTAATCGGAGCCGTCGCTCGAATCGTCGGAATCGTCCGAGCCACCCGACGAGGTCGCGGTGCCATATGCGTAGTCCTCGGACGTATTGTTGTTGAGGTCACCGATCGTGGAGCTGGAGCCGTCTGAAAGGCCCATGGTGTTGGGGCCCTTGGGATCCTCACCAGCGTCGACGCGGGCCATCATTTCCTTAAGCTCGTCTTCGTAGACAAAGACATAGCTCACGCCGTCGATCATAGTACTGTCGTCAGCATACGAAGGCAGGTTGGCCGAGTAGATGCCCTCGACATCCATGCCGCGCATGGCATTAACCGTGGAGACGATATCCTGAACGCTCATATCGGTTACGAGCATATCGGACAGCGAATTAACCAGGCCAAAGATCTTCGTGGCATCGAAGTTATTGAGAATCTGGTTGGCAAGGGCGCCAAGCACCTGACGCTGATGGCGCATGCGCGTGTAATCGCCGTCGGCATAGGTGTAGCGGCAGCGGGCATAGGTAAGGGCAGTAGCGCCGTCCATATGCTGCTGACCAGCGGTAATCTTAATATCCAGGTGCTCGGGATCGTCGACGTCGTCGGTCGCGTTGATGTCGATACCGCCAACCGAATCAATAAGCGACTGCATGCCGTCAAAGCTGACCTCGGCATAGTGAGAAATCTGCACGCCGCACAGCTCGTTGACCGCCTGGACCATGGCCTCGGCGCCGCCAACGGTGTGGCAGGCGTTGATCTTCATGGTCTCGCCCTTGTACACGACCTTGGTGTCGCGCGGAACGGAAATGAGCGTCGCCTGCTTTTGCGTGGGGTCGATGCGTGCCAGGATAATCGAGTCGGCACGATACGTATCCTCGCCCGGACGACCGTCGGTACCAAGAAGCAACACGTAGAACGGATCTTTTGCCTCATTGGTATCGACCAGAATCTGGCGCAGGTTGTTGGTAATGACATTGGAGTCGCCAAGCTTGCCCATGATAGTGGCAAACCACAGACCCGCAGCAGTCGTGGCGCTCAGCAGCACGCCGAGTACGGCGATGAGAGCTACGCGGCGAACCGTGCGGCCGCGACGGCGCTGACGGGCGCGCTCGGAATAGCGTGCGACATTGTCGCGGCTGTAGATCTTGGCCTGCGCACCAGTCGAGGGTCTTCGGGTGTTATCCGCTAGGGGTTTCTTGTTAAACATAGGCAACCTGCATTAGTAGATGACGGGATCGGGAACGGTGGCATGTTCGACATGCGCGCCAAGCGCCTGCAGCTTTTCGACAAACTGCTCGTAGCCACGTTTGATGTGATGGATGGCCGAGACCTCGGTAACGCCATCGGCGATAAGACCGGCAACCACAAGCGCCGCGCCGCCACGCAGGTCGGGTGAGGTGACCTGTGCGCCCGAGAAGGCCTTGACGCCGTGAATCATGGCGTGATGGCTCTCGATACGAATATCGGCACCCATACGCACGAGCTCGGAGGCGAACATGAAGCGGTTCTCGAAGATGTTCTCGGTAATTACGGAGCTTCCGTCGGCAAGGGCCGAAAGCACCATGATCTGCGTCTGCATGTCAGTCGGGAAACCCGGGAACGGAAGCGTCTGGATATCGACCGGCCTGATGCGCTCGACGCGATTGACGTGGACGCCGTTCTCGATACGCTCGCACTCGATGCCCATAAGTTCCATCTTTTTGAGCACCATTCCCAGGTGGATGGGGCAGAAGCCCGTAACATCGACGCCGCGCTCATCGGCCATGAGGGCGCCGGCGACGATAAAGGTGCCGGCCTCGATGCGGTCACCCACCACGCAATGGGTAACGGGATGCAGCTCCTCCACGCCCTCGATGGTCACGACGGGCGTGCCTGCGCCGACGATCTTGGCACCCATCTCGTTGAGCATGTTGGCAAGGTCGACGATCTCGGGCTCGCGGGCAGCGTTGTCGATAACCGTGGTGCCCTGTGCGCGCACGGCAGCCATGATGAGGTTCTCGGTGGCGCCCACGCTCGCGAATTCGAGCGTGACGGTGGTGCCGTGCAGACCCTGGGGAGCACTGGCGTTGATGTAGCCGTGGGCGGTGTCGAACTCGACGCCCAGAGCCTCGAGACCCAAGATATGCATATCGATCTTGCGAGCACCCAGGTTGCAGCCGCCCGGCATGGCGATCTTGGCGCGATGGAAACGACCCAGCAGGGGGCCCATCACAGCCGTGGAGGCGCGCATCTTGGCGACAAGCTCGTAGGGCGCCTCCCAAGAATCGACCTGGGAGGTATCGATCTCGAGCGTGTGCTCGTCGAGAACATCGATCGTAGCGCCCATGCCCTTGAGCACCTTGCCCATCACGTGGACATCGGAAATATCGGGCACGTTCCGCAGCGTCGTCTTGCCCGGCGCCAGAAGCGTTGCCGCCATAAGTTTGAGCGCGGAGTTCTTAGCACCCGAAACAGGCACGGAACCTCCGATGGCGTGGCCACCCTCAACGCGGATAATATCCAAGGTCTACCCTTTCAAAAAGCATGCCCGGGGTGGCTGGGCCATCCCGGGCATGATGTGTTCGCAAATGGTCGAACGCTAAAGCGTTTGACTATTGGGCAAGCTTGAGCTTACACCATGCGATTTCATTATAGAGGTAGGCGCGGCGTGCATCATCCTCCGACAAATTACCCAGCTTCTCTTCAAAACCTTGAATATCAGCTTTAACCTTGTCGGCGTCGACGGTCGCCAAATCGCAAGCGCGCTCGGCGAGGACGGTCACGACATCGTCCGCAACCTGGGCATAGCCGCCGGCCACGGCAAACGTGTGGTCGACAGTGCCCATGGCCTTATCGGAAACGCGAACGTAACCGCGGTCGATTGTGCAGATTTCGCTGGAGTGAGCAGGCAGGACGCCAAACTCGCCATCCGTAGACGGAATCGACACAAACGCAGCGTCACCCTCATAGGCGAGGCTCACGGGGCACACGATGCGGATACGCATAACCTACTTCTCCCCCATCTTGCGGGCGCGCTCACGCACGTCCTCAATCGTGGAGGCATAGCGGAATGCCTGCTCAGGCAGGTCATCGGCCTTGCCGTCGACAATCTCGGCGAAGGAGCGGACGGTATCCTCGACACGAACGTAGACGCCGGGGTTGCCTGTGAACTTCTCGGCGACATGGAAGGACTGCGAGAGGAACTGCTGAATCTTACGGGCACGGTTGACCGTAAGGCGCTGCTCCTCGGACAGCTCGTCCATACCCAGAATGGCAATGATGTCCTGAAGGTCGGAGTACTCCTGCAGGAGCTCCTGGACCTTGACGGCGACACGGTAGTGCTCCTCGCCGACGATCGAGGGATCGAGGGCGTCGGAAGAAGACGCGAGCGGGTCGATGGCCGGGAACAGGCCGAGCGACGAAATGCTACGCGAAAGAACCGTGGTAGCGTCGAGGTGGGTGAACGTCGTGGCAGGCGCCGGGTCGGTCAGGTCGTCTGCGGGGACGTAGACAGCCTGGACGGAGGTAATGGAGCCCGTCTTGGTCGAGGTAATGCGCTCCTGGAGGTCGCCCATCTCGGTTGCCAGCGTGGGCTGGTAACCAACGGCGGACGGCATACGGCCCAGCAGTGCGGAAACCTCGGAACCTGCCTGGGAGAAGCGGAAAATGTTGTCGATGAACAGCAGAACGTCCTGGCCGCGATCGCGGAAGTACTCAGCGGTGGTAAGGCCGGCCAGACCGATGCGCAGACGCGCTCCAGGCGGCTCGTTCATCTGACCGTAGACCAAGCAGGTCTTGTCGATAACGCCAGACTCGCTCATCTCGAGATAAAGGTCGGTACCCTCACGGGTGCGCTCGCCGACGCCGGTGAACACCGAAGTGCCGCCATGCTCCTGGGCGAGGTTGTTGATGAGCTCCTGAATCAGAACGGTCTTGCCGACGCCGGCGCCGCCGAACAGGCCTGTCTTGCCGCCACGGATGTAGGGCTCAAGCAGGTCGACGGCCTTGATGCCGGTCTCGAAGATCTCGGTCTTGGTGGTGAGCTCGTCAAAACGAGGTGCCGCATGGTGGATGGGATAGAACTCCTCCACCTCGGGCATAGGCTTGCCGTCGACGGGCTTGCCCATGACGTTCCAAATGCGGCCGAGTGTCTTGGGGCCAACGGGCATCTTCATGGGCTCACCGGTATCGGTGGCGATGAGGCCGCGCTGCAGGCCGTCGGTCGAGGACATGGCGACCGTGCGGACGACGCCGCCCGGAAGCTGGCTCTCGACCTCGAGGATCGTGCTCAGATGACCGATCGGGGTCTCGGCCTCGACCGTGAGCGCGTTGTAGATCGGGGGCACCGCGCCGTCAAACTTGACGTCGACGACAGGGCCGATGATTCGCACGATGCGACCATCACCGGCAGTCGTCTTCTTGGTGGCTTCCTCGACCGCAAGCTTTACGGTGTTATTAGCCATTACTGTTCCTCCAATGCTGAGGCTCCGCCGACGATCTCGTTAATCTCGGTCGTGATCGAAGCCTGGCGCACGCGACTATACGTGCGGGTAAGGGTCGAGATGATCGCGGTGGCGTTTTCCGTCGCGGAGTGCATGGCCTTGCGGCGTGCACCCTGCTCGGCAGCCGCCGAATCGATCAGGGCCTGGTAGATGACCGTCAGGATATAAGACGGCACAAGCTTGCCGAGAACATGCTCGGGAGAGGGCACGAACTCGAACGTGGACGAGATGCGCTTAGGGGCGTCGGTCTCGTTCTTACGCGGACCGTGGGCCATAGCGATCATCTCGGGATCGAGCGGCAGCAAGTGCTCGACGCGAAGCTCCTGATCCACGCGGTTCTTGGCGTGGTGGTAGACAAGCTCGACGCGGTCAAGCTCGCCGGCACGATACGCATCGCAGATATGAGAGGAAATCATGCGAGCCTGATTAAAATCGGGCTCGGAGGAATTGCCCTCAAAATGCATGACGACGTTTGCGCGGTCGCGGAAATACGTGGCCGGTTTGCGCCCACACGCGATGATCTCGCACTCGATGCCATCGTTCGCCCAAGAAGCGGCGAGCTTTTCGGCCGTGCGCTCCACCGTCGTATTGAAACCGCCGGCAAGGCCGCGGTCCGAGGCAATAACGACAATCAGGCCATGCTTGACGCTCTCATGCTTCTGCAGCATGGGATCGGTGCCCGAACAGGAGGCGTCGCCGGCGACCGTCAACATGACGTCGGTCAGCGCCTCCTTATAGGGCTCGGCCTGCTTGGAGCGATCGAGGGCACGACGGATCTTGGCCGTAGAGACCATTTCCATCGTGCGCGTGATCTGCTTGGTCGTGGTAACCGAGGAGATTCGCTTCTTAATGTCGCGAAGATTGGCCATAGGGCTTAGTTCTCCTCTGATCCAGTCGTATCGGCATGGTGCTTGGCCATGAACTGCTGCTTGAAGTCGCCGATGACGCGCAAGAGCTCAGCCTTGGTATCGTCGTCGATCTTCTTGGCGCGAACCTTGTCGAGCAGCGAGCCAAAGCCGTTGTCCAGGTACTCGATAAGCTCAGCGCGGAAAGGCAGCACGTCGGCAATCTCGAGATCGTCGAGGAAGCCCTCGTTGCCTGCAAACAGAACTGCAATCTGCTCGCCAACCTCAAATGGCTTGTAGCGCGGCTGCTTCAGGAGCTCGGTCATGCGGGCACCATGGGTCAGCTGCTTCTGAGTAGCCTCGTCAAGGTCGGAGCCGAACTGGGTAAAGCCAGCGAGCTCCTGGTACGAAGCGAGGTCCAGACGAAGGTTGCCGGCAACCTGCTTCATGGCCTTGGTCTGAGCGTCGCCACCGACGCGGGACACGGAGATGCCCACGTCGACTGCCGGGCGCTGACCCTGGAAGAAGAGCTCGGACTGCAGGTAGATCTGACCATCGGTAATGGAAATGACGTTGGTCGGAATGTAGGCCGAGACGTCGCCGTCCTGGGTCTCGATGATCGGCAGGGCCGTCATGGAGCCGTAACCGTTCTTCTTGGACATCTTGACGGCACGCTCGAGCAGACGAGAGTGCAGGTAGAAGATGTCGCCAGGATAGGCCTCGCGTCCGGGCGGACGATGCAGCGTCAACGACATCTGACGGTAGGCCACGGCCTGCTTGGACAGGTCGTCGTAGATGACGAGCACGTGGCCGCCGGGGTTGGTCTCGCTGGCGGGCTTACCGTCCTCGCCGTTGTACATGAAGAACTCGCCGATAGCGGCACCGGCCATAGGCGCGATGTACTGCATAGGGGCGGAATCGGCAGCGGTTGCCGAAACGATGATGGTGTAGTCGAGTGCACCGTGCTGGGCGAGGGTCTCACGGATGTTGGCAACCGTGGAGGCCTTCTGGCCGATGGCGACATAGATGCAGACCATGCCCTTGCCGCGCTGATTGAGGATAGCGTCGATGGCAATGGCGGTCTTACCGGTCTTACGGTCGCCGATGATGAGCTCACGCTGACCACGGCCGATAGGCACCATGGAGTCGATGGCCAACAGACCGGTCTGAACCGGCTCGCACACCGGGGTACGGTCGATGACGCCGGGGGCCTTAAACTCGATAGGACGACGGTGCGTGGCGACAATGTCACCCAAACCGTCGATAGGCTGGCCGAGCGGATTGACGACGCGGCCGAGCATGGCACGGCTCATGGGGATATCCATAATGCGGCCAGTGGTGCGGCACTCGTCGCCTTCCTTGATGGAGTCGACGGCACCAAACAGAACGGCGCCGACCTCGTCACGGTCAAGGTTCTGGGCAAGGCCGAAGACGGTCTCACCGGTATCGGAGCTCTTGAACTCCAGAAGCTCGCCTGCCATGGCGCTCTTGAGGCCGGTGACGCGCGCGATGCCGTCGCCTACCTCGTCGACCGTTGAAACCTCATGCGTATCGACCGTCGCGGAGAGGCTCGTGAGCTGCTCCTGCAGTTTCTTGGCGATATCCTGGGCATTGAGGGTTTCGGACATTAGGCTTCACCTCCGTACGAATTAGCAGAGTTTGCGAGGGTCTCCTGCGCGACGCGCAGCTGCGTCTTGACGGAAATGTCACGACGCTCGCCGCGGGCCTCGAGCACCAGGCCGCCCACGATAGACGGGTCGACCTGCTCGATAAGGAATACCTTGCGACCGAAGTCCTGCTCGCATTTCTTAGTGATGGTTTGACGCAGCTCGTCGTCGAGCGGGATCGCCGTGGTGACGGTCACGCCCACTACATCCTCGTCTTCCTCGGCAACATACTTAAAGGCAGCTGCCACCTTGGGAAGAAGGTCGAGCTGGTCGCGCTTGGACATGGTGTCGAGCACGGCGATGATCTCGGGGCTGGCAGAAGCCAGGCGCTCGATCATCTCGAGGTCCTCGAACACATGGTTCTCGGCCTTAGCGGCTTCCAGAAGGGAGCGCGCGTATGTCTCGAGCACCTTGTCCTGATAGCGGCTAGTCGGCATTCAGGCTACCTGCTTCCTGGATGTAGCGCTCGATGAGCTTCTTCTGCCCGGCCTCGTCCTCGAGTGCCTCGCCCACGATCTTGGTGGCGACGGCAACGGACAGGTCGGCGATGGAGCTCGCGGCACCGGCGTAGATGGACTTGCGCTCGTCCTCGACGGTCGTATGGGCCTTGGCGATGATCTCCTCGGCCTCCTTGTGAGCAGCCTCGATGATACGGGCGCGCTCGGACTCGGCGTCCTTACGGGCCTCGAGAACGATGTCGGCAGCCTGACGACGGGCGTCGGTGACGATCGAGTCGGACTCAGCGCGCTTGGCGATAGCCTCCTGCTTGGTCTTCTCGGCCTCGTCGAGGCTCTCCTCGATCTTCTTGCCGCGCTCCTCCATGGTTTTCATGATGCCCGGCAGGGCGACCTTGGCCAGCACGATCCAGATAATCAGGAAGGCGATAAGCGCCGGGATGAACTCCGCCATCTTAGGGATGAGGATGTCCGCACCGGCAGCGCCGTCCTCGGCGAACGCGGAAACCGGCATGAGCAGCGCGGCCGCGGACGCGGAGAGTGCGATCGCGCTCTTCTGGGATGAAAGATTCATACTTGACGCTCCGTGCTATTTAACGATCAGCGCGACAACGAAGCCGATCAGAGCCAGAGCCTCGCCGAAGGCGGAGCCCATGATGAAGACGGTGAACACGCGGCCCTGGACCTCAGGCTGACGGGCCATAGCACCCGTAGCACCCAGAGCAGACAGGCCGATAGCAAGACCAGCGCCGATAACACCGAGACCGTAACCGATAACTCCCACGATTCCTCCTTTGTCGTGCGTGTCTTATTTCACGCAGGATAACCTTATTTATAACTGCCGGGCTCCATGGGTACGGGCACCAGCGGTTTAACGAATTGCCTTACCTTTAAGGCGCGAACGGAAGACTACTCCTCCTCCGCGACCTCCTCTGCCTCGGAGACATACACGGCGGTAAGGACCGTGAAGACGTAAGCCTGGATGGCGCCGACCACAAGCTCAATCGTATAAATCAGGATGAGGATGGCGAGCCAGGCCAGCGAAGGCAGGGCGCCGATGGCGTGGGCCGCGGAAACCTGCTGAAGCAGCGGCTGCATGAACATGCTCGCCATGATGGCGAACGAGCCCATGACCACGTGTCCTGCGAACATGTTGCAGAACAGACGAACGGCGAGCGTGATGAGGCGCAGGAAGGTCGAGAAGAGCTCGACGACCCACACGAGCACGTTCATCGGGAAGCTCACGCCCTGCGGGGCGAGGCTCTTGATGTAGCCGATCACGCCGTGAGCCTTGCATCCGTAGTAGATGAAGTACACGAAGGCGAAGATGGCGAGCGCGGCGGTGGAGCCGATTGCGCCGGTGCCGGGCTTCATTCCCGGGATCAGGCCGATCATGTTATTGATCAGGATGAACAGGAAAAGCGAGCACAGGAACGGGAAGTGCTTCTTCCAGTTCTCACCCACGACGCCCTTGCCGATATCGTTCTCGACGTACTCGATGATGTACTCGAAACCGTTGACGAAGAAGCCCTTGGGAACCAGGGTCTGCTTCTTCTTGAACACGGCCAGGACGATCAGGAGCACGATCGTGGAGACGATCAGCCAAAACGAGTACTGCGTGATGCCGCAGCTCAGATCGCCCACGACGGGGGTGGAGCTGAACTCGCTGACCAGATGATTAATCTCATCAGGCAGCTTTTCAAAAATTTCCACGACTTACCTTTCGACCTCATGAGGATCTCGCAGCGCCTTGGCGACGCGAACCGCGCAGGCGGCCATAAAGACCACGAAGCCGATCGCCTCGCCCAGGAGGAACATGCGAAATGCCTCTCCGAACAACGCAAACACAACCAAGGTAAAGACGAGCAGGGCGACCGCCGAGACCGCCAGACTCGCCATGCCCTTGAGCATGTCCGCATTCTGCTTATCGTCAAGAACCGGCTTGAGCGTAAAGACAAAGGGAAGAAAGGCGATTGCGCCCGCGATGGCGCCTGCAACGATAGCGAGCAGATCGGCTATCTGAAACACTGGCGTCCTCACTTTCCTTTTTTAACGCTTCCCAGAACAGTTCCCGCCAAACATTGGTGACTATTGTACGAGCCAATCGCTAAAGTACAACCGAAAAAGCATCGGTTAATACGCACCTGTTCGTTTTCTTAAGACCTTCTTTATGCCGCAGGTAGGTAATACGTTTTTTCGCGAACCCCTCTGGGCTAAACGTCCGCTAACAGGGGCGAGCGCGGTCGCCTTTTATTTGTCCGCGCGCACCGTTTCTTCGTATTTTCGACGTTAGCCGGTTTGGCCCAGAGACTACAGCGTGCCGTAGATGCGGTCGCCGGCATCGCCCAAGCCGGGGACGATGTAGGCGGCCTCGTTGAGGTGGTCGTCGATGGCGCAGGTATAGATATGCACGTCGGGGTCTTTCTCGGTCAGCGACTTGAGGCCCTCGGGGGCCGCGACGATGCACAGCATGCGGATGTCCTTGACACCGCGCTCGCGCAGATAGCTGATAGCCATCTCGGCAGAACCGCCCGTGGCGAGCATGGGATCGACGACCAGGCAGATACGCTGGTCGATATCCTTGGGCATCTTGCAGTAATACTCATGCGGCTCGTGGGTGACCTCGTCGCGCTCCATGCCAATGTGGCCCACGCGGGCAGAGGGCACCAGGTCGAGGATGCCATCGACCATTCCAAGGCCCGCGCGCAAAATGGGGACGATGGCGAGCTTCTTGCCGGCAAGCTGCTTAAACGTGGCAGTGGTGATGGGAGTCTCGACTTCGACATCCTCCATGGGCAGGTCGCGCATGGCCTCGTAGCCGTCAAAAAGCGCGAGCTCGCGTACGAGTTGGCGGAACTGGTTGGTGCCGGTCGACTTATCACGCAGGATCGACAACTTGTGCTGGACGAGCGGATGGTCGACAAGCGTCACGCGGGACGCATCGTAGGTAACGGTCATGGGTTGATGCCCCTTTCGTTGCGGCCGCAAAACGACCTTGCTGACATGACGCACAGCGATGTTGCCGCCGCCCGCCATGCATAAGTTTAGCGGTTTGTTGTATCGAACGCTCCGTCACAACCCTACTGAGTGGTGCTGAGCGAACGCCTGACCGCATCGTGCCAACCGTCCAGGTTGTGCTCGCGACGCTCAACGGACATATGGGGGTGGAACGTCTTAACGATCTGGGCGTTTTGCTCCAGCTCCTCCAGATCCTCCCAATACCCAACCGCAAGACCCGCCAAGTACGCGGCACCGATTGCCGTGGTCTCCACCGACTCACATTGCAGCACGGGGATATCCAGCAAGTCTGCCTGGAACTGCATGATGAACTCGTTGCGCGAGGCGCCGCCATCGACGGACAGGCGCTCGATCGAAAGACCCACGTCCTGCTCCATGGCACGCAGCACGTCATAGCTCTGATAGGCCATGGACTCGCAAGCGGCACGCACGATGGTCGCGCGACTCGAGGCGCCGGTCAGACCGCATACGATGCCGCGGGCGTGCGCGTCCCACCAAGGTGCACCCAAGCCCGCAAAAGCGGGGACAAAGTAGCATCCCTCGTTGTCGCTGATCGAGGAGGCGAGCCGTGCCGATTCGGATACGTTGGAGATAACGCCCATGTTGTCGCGCAGCCAGTTCATCGTTGAGCCGGCGGCAAAAATAGAACCCTCGAGCGCATAGCTGACCTTGCCGTCCGCAGCGATACCGATGGTGGAGACCAGGCCATTCTTGGATTCGACGATCTCGTCGCCGGTATTCATGAGCATAAAGCAGCCCGTGCCATAGGTGTTTTTGGTCTGGCCGGGATGGAAGCAGCAGTGGCCGAATAGCGACGCCTGCTGGTCGCCCGCCACGCCCATGATGGGTGGCATGTTGGTCATGATGTCGCTCGCGACGCGGCCGTAGTCGCCCGAGCTCCAACGAACCTCGGGCATCATGGAACGCGGGACGTCGAAAAGCGCCAGCAGATCGTCGTCCCAATCAAGCGTATGGATATTGAAGAGCGCGGTGCGGCTGGCATTGGTGTAGTCGGTGGCAAAGACCTGACCGCCGGTGAGGTTGTAGATGAGCCAGGTGTCGATGGTGCCGAACATGAGGTCGCCCGCCGCCGCGCTCTCACGCGCACCATCGACGTTGTCGAGGATCCACTGCACCTTGGAAGCCGAGAAATACGGATCGAGCGTAAGCCCCGTGCGGGAGCGCACCAGCTCTTCTGCGCCCTGCTCAACCAGCTCGTCGATCAGAGGCGCGGTGCGACGGCATTGCCACACGATGGCGTTATAGATGGGCTGGCCGCTTATGCGGTCCCACACTACCGTGGTCTCGCGCTGGTTGGAGATACCGATGGCGGCGATGCGGTCAGAATGGATGCCGCTCTTAAACTGAACCTCCATCATCACGCCGATCTGGCTCGCAAGCACCTCCGTGGGATCCTGCTCCACCCAGCCGGGGCGCGGGAAGCTGGTTTTGACGCTACGACGCGCCTGGGCGACGATGCAGCCGTACTCGTCGACGATGGTCGCGAGTACCGAGGTAGTGCCGCAGTCGAGTGCCATGATGTAGGAACCGCCAAAGTTAAACGAGGCATCTTCCATGCCCAGGCTGCCCAGATTCAACGACATCGCTTACACCTTTCTATTGCATCGGGTCGGACAGGACCCGTTCGATCTCTGATGCGGGAAGCGCGCCTTGGCGCAGGATCTGGAGCTCGCCGTGCTGAAACGACACGATGGTTGAGGCGTCGCGACACGGGGTCTCACCGGCGTCGACGGCCACATCGACCCCCTCCAGGATGCGCTCCTCCACCGTGACAAAACTTGCCGGCGCGGGCGCGCCATGCGTGTTGGCGCTGGTACAGGCAAGAGGGCTGCCGCAGGCGCGGATGAGCGCTTGCACCACGGGCGAGGCCGAAGCGCGAAGTGCCACCGTGTTGTCAGCGGCGCGCATAAAGGTCGGCACGCAGGGGGCCGCCTTAACCACGATAGTCAGGGCGCCCGGCCAGCATCGTCGGGCGAGCACGCGGGCCTCGTTAGGGATATCCACGCCATAGCGGTCGAGTGCCTCGGCATCATCGACCAGCCAGGCAACCGTTTGGGTGAGCTCGCGCTGCTTGAGGGTAAAGATGCGACGATAGCCGGTACCGAGTGCAGGGACCGCAGCGCCGTTGACGGTGGCCTGCGGATCGCGCGGCCACGGCAGAGGCTCACTTGTATCTTGTGGAACGGCATCCGAGAAAGCGTTGACCGCCACGGCAACACCGTAGACCGTCTCGGTTGGAATAAGCGCCAGGCCGCCGCGACCGAGTAGCTCGGCCGTGCGCTCGACTGCAAGCCGATGCGGCTCGCGCGCTCCCTCGTATACCCGATAGACCGTTTGCATGTGTATGCCAGCCCCTTACGCTCTGGTGCAAGTTTGTTTACTGTGGGGCATTCTCGCACGAAACGTTCAACCTATTTGCCCAGAGCGCATGTTGGTTTGGTGAGCGGCTCTAGTAGTCGGTGAAAGTGAGGGGGTTATTGGACTGCGACGAACTTCTTTGGCCTGCCGGCGTGGCGTTCTTGGGCGGCGTAGCGCTCGATGCTGTCTATCGTTATCATCCGACGGCCGTCGACGAGTTCAACATCGAGCTTTCCTGCTTTGACCAGCGCGGTAATCCGCGAAGCGGAGACTTTGAGGTCCAGCGCTGCGTCTTTAAATGTTCGGCACGCCGCTTCCCGAGCGTCATCGTGGTCGATTTCGACTGAAAGGGCCACGACCTCGGCCGAGCGTTCGTACCCTGCCGGAGTCAAACCGTTGTTGAGGTCGTCGGCCAAAAACGCCATCAGTGCCTCGGTGGCATGGGCAATCGCTTCTTCGCGCGTGTCGCCATCGGCAAAGGTGCCAGGAATCTGCGGGAAGCTAGCGCAGTAACCGTCGTCTTCTTTTATGAGAACGCAGTCATAGGTAAATCGCTGCCTCATTTTGCCTCCAGCTACCATCCAGCTTGGCGACGAATACTTGCCCACGTGCCCTTCTTTGGTCGATCACCACCAGAGCCGTTCGCGGTGACAACACGGTCACCAGAAACATGCTTAGCATGACTACCGACTTGCGCGACCTCCACGAATCCATCGTGCTTGAGTAGGGCAATGATTTCCCGAAAGGTAGGAGGTTGCATGGGCCGACCTCTTTCAGCCGTCCTAATTATAAACTAATTTATAATTTTTGCTAACCAGTTAATAAATATTACTGGCGCTGTTTGGGCTCGGTGACGATGGCTCGGACGATGCGGGGACGATCGGTGAGGTCGCGGACGATGCGCACGTCCGAGAGACCCGCCTGGCGACAGAGCTCGGCCGCGGCATCGAGGGCGCCCTCGTAGAGCTCGCAGGCAAACAGGCCGCCGGCGCGCAGCATATAGGGCGCCGCATTGAGCAGGCGGCGGAAGATATCGAGGCCGTCGGCGCCGCCCTCGAGCGCTAAATCGGGCTCGAAGTCCTTGACCTCGTGCGGCAGCGAGCGCATGACGTCAGTCGGAATGTAAGGCGGGTTGGAGACGAGCACGTCGAAGGTGCCCCATTCCTCGCGGGGGATAGAGCTCACCAGGTTTGTGAGGCTGAAGGCGACCTCATCGGACGTAAGCCCGAGCGCGTCGCGGTTTTTGTTGGCCAGGTCAATGGCACGCGGTTCGATATCGGTAGCGGTGCAGGTGACATGGCCGCGGCGCTCCCAGGCAAGGGAAAGCGAGATGCAGCCCGTGCCGCAGCCGACCTCGAGAACGCGGGCGATACGGGGCTCGACCGGAGCGGGCGCGGCGGCATCCTCCGTCAGAGACGCCTCGTGGTCGGCGCCTTCGATGGCGATGCCGTATTCGTCGAGCTCGGGCTCGGCGGCCTCCTCGGCCTCGGCATCTGCTGCCTGCGCGGCGGCTTCCTCGGCCTCGCGGTCGGCCAGTTCCTCGGCATAGGCACGGCTGCCCAGTACGTCGCTGCCTAGCGCCGCCTCATCGGCAGCTGTGAGGTTAGCGGCACGGCGCTCGGCCGTCGCTCGCTCGTCGGCCAACGCGGCTTCGGCTTTGCGCGCTTGCTCGACCTCGTCGTTCCAGGGCAGCTCAACGCGCTGACGGGCGGCAGCCTCGGGGCTCAGCACCTCGGCATCCAGATAATTGAGGACTTCCTCGACGAGCATCTCGGTCTCGGGACGCGGAATGAGTACGCCGGGGGCGCACGCGACGTCGATCATGCGGAACTGCGTGCTGCCGGTGATGTACTGCAGCGGCTCGCCCTTGGCGCGGCGGACGACCGCCGCGTGCATGGTCTCGAGCTGCGCCGCATCGAGCGTCTCGTCCATACGCATATATAAGTCGATGCGCGCCAGACCCGTGGCAGCGCAGAGCAGCCACTCGGCAGAAAGTCGGGGGTGTTCCTCGCCGCGCTCGGCCAGGTACTCCTTGGTCCACTCGAGACAACGCTTGATGGTCCAGATCTCGTTTGCCATGGGGTCCTCCCCTCTTAAGCGCCAGGCGGCGCGCGAATGTCGGAGCAGATTGTACGCGAGGCCAGCGCTTGGCAAGAGACGATTGAAAGCGATTATCGAGAATCAGCCCAGATTTTTGGTTTGACCCCGTCCAAAGTGCTCATTCGTCGACGTTCATATCTGCATCCGTCAAGCTTTTGGCAAGGTTGCCCCAAAACTAACCAATATCTAACCAAACGCTTGCCACATCGCTTGACGCGCGACGCGTCAAAAATCGCCCCACGACTTCTTGGACGATTTTTCGAGCAATATTTTCAATTGCAGATGCATACCGTTAATTGCTTTCAGCAGGTAGACAGCTTAAAGTCTATCAAAGACGATTGAATAACATCTCAAAGCAATAAGCCCAACCTAGTCATTTAAGAACGTCCCCAATGACTACCTCTAAGGCGCCGCAGGTTGAGCATAAGTCAGCGAAAACGCCCCTAAGCGAGCAAGGTGACGTGAAAGAGGAGGGAAGCGTACCTCGGTACGCGACCGACGATTGAACGTCAGATTGCCGCTTAGGGGCGTTTGCAGCGTCGAGCCGTTACGCGGTTTGGTAAAACCGCGTAACCCACTACACGGCCTGTGCCAGCTTCTCGGCTCGCTCGGCGGCGGCGAGTGCCTCGATCACGGTGCCGAGCTGGTCGCCCAGAAGAACGCCGTTGTAGGTGGAGTTGAAGCCGATGCGGTGATCGGTCACGCGGTCCTGGGGCTGGTTGTAGGTACGGATCTTCTCGGAACGGTTACCGTGGCCGATCTGGCTTTGGCGCTCGGCACCAAGCTCTGCCTGCTGCTTCTCGAGCTCCATCTCGTACAGACGGGCGCGCAGCATCTGCATGCAGACCTCGCGGTTCTGGATCTGGGAGCGCTGCTCCTGCGACTGCACCACGGTGTTGGTGGGCAGGTGGGTGATGCGCACGGCGGAGTAGGTGGTGTTAACGCACTGACCGCCAGGGCCCGAAGCGCAGTAAGTATCGATGCGCAGGTCGGACTGGTTGATCTGAACGTCGATCTCCTCGGCCTCGGGAAGCACGGCGACGGTTGCCGTGGAGGTCTGGATGCGACCCTGGGACTCGGTCTTGGGGACGCGCTGGACGCGATGCACGCCGGACTCGTACTTCATGACGGAGTAGACGCGGTCGCCCTCGACCTTGAACTCGATGGACTTAAAGCCGCCGGCCTCGCTGGGGCTGGAATCGAGCACGGTGGTCTTCCAGCCGCGCGACTCGCAGAAGCGCTGGTACATCTTGTACAGATCGCCGGCAAAGATGGCCGCCTCGTCGCCACCGGCGGCGGAACGGATCTCGACGATGGTGTTCTTGTCGTCGTTGGGGTCGCTCGGGATGAGCATGTACTTAATGTCTTCCTCGAGCTGGGGAAGCTTGGCCTCGTTTTCGGAGATGTCCATCTGGAGCATCTCCTTCTCATCGGCGTCGGTGGTATCGTGGAGCATTTCCTTGGCAGCCTCGATGTCGTCGAGCGCGCCGATGTACTCGCGCGAAGCGGCAATGAGGTCGGACTGGTGCGCGTACTCCTTGTTGAGACGCGTGAACTCCTTGATGTCGGAGGCGACGGCCGGGTCGGACAGCTTCTTCTCGAGCTCCTCGTAGGCCTTGATGATCTTTTCGAGCTTGTCGCGCATGGCGGGACTCCTTTATATGCGTGAAGGTGAAAATCGGCAGAGTTGATGGGGCGCATGGCGCCACTGCGGGGGTAAGCCCAGCTAGAACATGTCGATCTTCAGATACATGCGCATCCCTTCGCGTGTGGGGTACATAGTTGCGGTCTAACCCATACATGATAGCGTGCGCAGACAAACCTGCATATAACCCGCACGGAATGATTGGTGCAAACAAACCTGACCCCATTGCATCAAGGGCTTGCTTTTTGGCTAGAGCGTTTGAAGCAGGGCGATGAGGAAGCGAACACCCTGGAGGTAGGCACGGCGGGTAATGCGCTCGTTAGTGCCGTGGACACCGCACTCACACTCGTCGTCATCAACCACAAAGGCCGAGAAGCGAATGCACTCAGGGCAAATGTGCTGGTAGTTGGCAGCGTCGGTCGCACCGATTACGGTCGAGGGCACAATTGCTACCGGCTCGAATGATCCGTTTTCCTCCGTCCCCTTTGGATCACGGAAATAGCGGGCGGCAATGGAGCGAACCGCCTCGAGGCCGGGACCACCGATGCGCGGGCACGGCGAGGGTTCGGAGCTACCGGGGCCCAGCTCCACTTCGACACGACCGGCAAGGTCCGCCCCGGCAACCGCCTCACGGCAGCGCGCCACAACGTCGGCCACGCTCGTGCCCTCGAGCATGCGGAAGTTGATGTTGGCCCACATATCCTGCGGCATTACGTTGGCGCCGGTGCTGCCACCCTCGATCTGCGTGGGTGCGCAGGTGGTCGTCACCAGCGGATAGAGCTTTTTGCTGGCGAGGCAATCGCAGACAATGGCATCCCCGTTGGCGGCAATTTCATCGGCCGTGTAGAGCCCCAACTCGACGAGTTGGGCGGCAAGCAAGTCGGTCACGCGCGGCGGCCACTCGATATCGCAGATTGCGGTGATGGCACGGCTCAGCACCTCGAGCGAAGTGCCGCCGTAGGGGTTAGACGAATGCCCGCCTTCACTCTTCGTCTTGAGCACGATATCGGCATAGCCCTTCTCCGCGAGGTCGGCATGCATAAGCCAGCCCTCGCCCGCGCCATACTCGGCATCCGAAACGATGCGGTAGTCGCCCTCGTCGATCAGGTATTCAAGTTCAATACCGCGCTCCTCGAGCACACGACCGATCGCTCCCGCGCCGTACTGCGTGGTTTCCTCGTCCTGGCCAAAGGCGAGCAGCAGGGTGCGCTCGTGCTCCCAGCCGTGCGCCAGCGCATACTCAACCGCCTCGAGAATGCCTGCGACCTGGTCTTTCATGTCGATAGCGCCGCGACCCCAAATGTAGGTGTCGTCCACGTGGCCACTAAAGGGGGCATGCGTCCAGTCAGCCTCGGTGCCGGGCACCACGGGGACCACGTCCATGTGGCCCATGAGCATGACGGGTTTGAGGGCGGGGTCGGAACCGCTAAGCGTCACCAATAGCGAATGGTCGATAAGCTCGACCTCGCCCGCCGCAAACACGCGCGGCCAGGCCTGCTGCATATAGACGCGCAGGTCGTCGAAGGGCTGCCAGTCCACCGCCTCGGCATCCATGCTCGAGACAGTCGGAAACGACAGCACGCGGCCCAAGCGCTCGCACGCGCCAGCTTCGTCCAAATCGGCAAAATCATCCTCATGCGCAAAGAAGCGCCAAACCTCGGCCATGGCATCCTTTCGATTGTGATGACGAGGGCCGCCCCACCGGAGCGGCCCTGCCACATAAGCGTTTGCGGTCGGTTATTTGTCCTCGAGATAACGCGAGAGGAACTCGCGGGTACGCTGGTGCTTGGGGTTGCCAAAGAGCTCCGCCGGCGCGGCGTCCTCGAGCACCACGCCCTTGTCCATAAAGACCACGCGGTCGGACACGGTTCGGGCAAAGGCCATCTCGTGCGTGACGACGACCATGGTCATGCCGTCGGCAGCGAGCTTGCGCATGACCTCGAGCACCTCTCCCACGATCTCGGGGTCGAGCGCGGAGGTCGGCTCGTCGAACAGCATGATCTGCGGATTCATGCATAGGGCACGAGCGATGGCCACGCGCTGTTTTTGACCACCGGACAGGCGGCCCACGGCGGCGTGCGCAAACTTTTCGAGTCCCACGCTCGTCAGATGTTCCATCGCGACCTTCTCGGCCTCGGCCTTGCTCATCTTTTTGAGCGTGACGGGCGCGAGCGTGCAGTTGTCGAGCACATCCATGTTGTTGAACAGGTTGAAGCCCTGGAACACCATGCCGATGTCCTCACGCAGCTTGTTAATGTTGCAACGCTCGGCCGTGAGGTCCTGGCCATGGAACCAGATGTGGCCCGCGTCCGGGGTCTCGAGCAGGTTGAGGCAGCGCAGGAAGGTCGACTTGCCCGAACCCGAGGCGCCGATAATGGTGACGACCTCGCCTGATTTGACGGACAGGTCGATGCCCTTGAGTACCTCGAGCGAGCCGAAGCTCTTGCGCAGGCCCTCGACGCGGATGAGCGGCTCATTGGTCTGTGCGGCGGCCGCGGTGCCGGTAGTGGCGGTATCTGCCATGATGATTCTCCTCGTCTTAAGCCTAGTTGGAGCTGGGCAACGTGGCCGGAGCCTCGGCGCCGAGCTTTTTGCCAAAGGCCTCGAGCAGGCGGCTCGCCACGAGCGTCAGGATCAGGTAGACCACGAGCGCCACGCAGTAGACCTCCATCTGGCGGTAGTACACGCCGGCGACAGTGGTGGTGGCGTACATGAGGTCGAACACGCCGATGACCGAAAGCACCGACGAATCCTTGATGTTGATGATGAGCTCGTTGGTGAGCGCCGGAATCGCGTTTTTAATGCCCTGGGGGAACACGACCTTGCGCATAGCCTGCCACTGCGAAAGACCCAGCGAGCGCGCTGCCTCGGCCTGGCCGGGATCGATGGACTCGATGCCGCCGCGCAGGACCTCCATCATGTAGGCGGTGGAGTTGAGCGAGATGGTGACGAGGCCGGCGGTGAAGGTACTCCAGATCTGGTTGGCCTGGGCGGTCTCGAAGCCCATGCCGCGCAAAACGGTGAAGCCCGCGTAATAGATGAGCAGGCCCTGGACCATCATGGGCGTGCCGCGCACGATGGTGGAGTAGATGGTCGCAAAGCCGCGGCCGATACTCTTAAAGAAGCGCACCAGGTCGTTGTCCACGCGATCGAAGGTCTGAATACGCAGGAACACAAAGAGCAGCGCCAGGAAGAATGCGATGACGGTGCCGAAGGTGGCAAGCGCGATGGTGATCTCGATACCGCGGATAAAGAAGTCCCCGCTCTTGTAGGTCATGTAGACCAGGCTCGACAAAAAGTCGCTGGGGTTGGAGTCCGAGACAATGCTCACCCGCACCAGATCGATAAACGACATGACGCAACGGTCCACGAAAAAGATCGCCGCGATGGCGACCACGACGTAGCTGCCTAAGCGTGCGCCACGACGGAAGCGATCGGATGCGAACGGCGACGTTTCGCGATAGTCGTTCCAATGCATGAGTTTGGTGACGAGCGCCGCCGCCGACACGACGAGCCAGGCCCAAAGGATTGCCCAGAGGCAGTCTTGGAACACGCCCGTAGGCGCCAAGAAGCTCAGCGGCGTGGGGTTGCGTTGGCTAAACGCCAGGCCGAGCGCCGCGATAACGCTCGTGCCCAGGTACACATAACGGTGGTCGGCCTTGATAAAGGAGGCCAGGCGATTGATGGTTTTCATGCTGCCTCCCTATGCCGGCTGACGGTCGAGGCACGCGTCCCACATTTGGTCGCGCTCCTCCTGGCTGACACCCTTGAGTGTCTTGTCGATGAGCTTAAGCAGCTTGTCCGAGCCCTTGCGGCAGCCGACGTTTGCCGCGACCTCCTGCTTAAAGCCCTCGCCCTCGGCAAAATGAATGGGGACAATGCCCGGGTTTTGGGCCATATAGCCCTTCTCGTTCTCGGTGTTGTAGGTCACGGCGTCGCAGGTACCCTGCAGCAGGTTCGAGAACACCGTGGGAACCGAATCGACCGGGTTCTTGTGCACAACGCCCGGGATCTCGTCGATAACGGTATCGAGCATGGTGTCCTTTTGGCCGAGGACCGTGGCACCACTGAAGTCGCTGAGCTTGGTGGCGTTCTGGTAAGGCGAGCCCTCTTTTACGAACAGGCCAAAGTAGCCGATAAAGTACGGGTCGGAGAAGCCGACGGACTCCTCGCGCTCGGGCGTGGCGCTCATGCCGGCGATGATGAGGTCGATCTGGCCGTTGTTGAGCGAATCGATAAGGCCCGAGAAGCTCTGCTTGACGGCAACGGGCTCGCCGCCGAGGGCCTTGCAGACGATCTTGGCGATCTGCACGTCGTAGCCGTCGGCATAGGCGCCCTGCACGTTGTCGATGGGGATGGTGTACTCGCTGGCCTCGGAGACCTGCCAGTTGTACGGGGCGTAGGCTGCCTCCATACCGATGCGGATCTTGTCCTTGCCGATCACGGAATCGGACAGGTCGTCGCGACAGCCACCCGTCGTGGGCTGAACTACTTCCAGCGTGGAGGGGCGCTGGCAACCGGCAAGTGCGCCGGCGACGACAGAAGCGCTCGCAGCGAGGGCGCTACCCAAGAAGATACGACGGCTGCACACCGGCTGTGGATGCGCGTCGCGTTGATGGGGAGAATGCATAATCTGCCTTCCCTGTTGAATCGTACGCTAACGACTTAACAGGATACCGCTCAGCGTTACTTCCAGCAGATGCATATATAAGATGCATATATACAAGTTTACGAACTGAAAACGATTGGTAGTCGTTGGGGACGTTCTTAAACGACTAGTCAAACAAGAACGTCCCCAACGACTAGGCATGAAAAAGGCAAGGCATAGACCTTCTGGTCATGCCTTGCCTTTTGAATGACAAATTGTCGCTCTGGGTGGCGCGCAGCGTCGACCGGCCCGCCGTTCGTCAGAACGGCGGAACCTCTAGAGCAAGGTAACGCTAAAGCTGCGCTTGTCCGTCTCGCCGGGGGCCAAGGTGATGGTGTTGACCTTATGCTCAAAGACGTCGTCCTCGGTGTCCATGGTGGTGTGACCGGTCCAAGGCTCGAGCGCCACAAACGGAGCGTCGTTGGCGGCAGACCACACGCCGATGTACTTAAAGCCCTCAAAGTCGATCTTGACGCCGTGGCCCGACTTGCGACCGCGCAGCGTGAGCGTGGAGCCCGGGGTATCGGTGAACATGATGGCGTCGTTATCGAAGCTGCGGTGCGTGATGGGCAGCACGTCCGAGTTATCGGGAGCCTTGTAGCTACCCTCGAACGTCATAAGACCGTCGGGCGTAATGACGGGGGCCTCGTTAGTCCAAGCCTCGGTAAACGCCAACTCGTAATCCTCGAACGCCTCGTCCTCGGCGCCGGGGGCGGGCACGTTAAATGCGGGGTGGCCGCCCACCGAGAACGGCAGGTCCACGTCGCCGGTGTTGGTGACGGCAAAGGTCTGCGTGAGGGTGGCGTCGCCGGTCAGGGCATAGGTCATATTGAGCTTAAAGTGGAACGGGAACGCCTTGAGCGACTCGGGCGTGTCGGTGAGCTCGTAGGTAACGGACGAACCATCCTCCGACACCTCGACGATCTTGTGCTCGACAATGCGCGCGATGCCGTGGCGCGCCATCTCGCAGGTGCCGGCTGCAGACGTCGCCGTGTTGTTGTGCAGCGATCCCACGATGGGGAACAAGATGGGCGCGTGCTTGCCCCAAAAGGCCGGGTCGCCCCGCCACAGATACTCATTGCCGTTGAGAGCAAGGCTCGTGAGCTGGGCGCCCATGGAATCGATGGCCGCGGTGAGGCCGCCGCGCTTGATGGTAGTGACGGTGGACATACTACTTCCTCCAATGGTAAACAACGGTGTCGATGGTTATTGTCCCACTCTTGGCGGCGGGGTTGAGCGGCAGGCGCAGTTATTGAGCAATAGCGTAAAGGTCAAACCCACCCTGCGGCGTGCTATCGACCGTATCGGGTGCTTGCGAATTAAAACTCACCGGGACCATGCGCTTTGAGGCGCGGTAACGCGTGCCGTCGGTGGCGACGGGCGGCTCATCGACCGTGAGCTCGTAATCGCCGGGCTTGAGCTCGATACCGTCACCTTCGGAATTGACGTATTGATACTCGTCGATTGCTTGTCCCTTGAGTGTGCGGCCCACGATATGGACGAGCATTTGGCTATCGCCGCGCGCGGTATCCCACGTCGCACCGTCCTTAACCTCGACCGACACATGCACCGAGCGCGTGCGGCTGAGCGATTGCTCGACGGACATCTCAACCTTGGCGGCGTCTTGGCGCTGCTGCTCGACATGGCCCCAGATGCTGCCGATTGCCGAGCAGGCGATAACGCCGGCCATGAAGGCGATGAGGATGGGGCCGAGCGGAGAGCGGCGTCCCGCGTCTTCCTCATGAGCCAGGTCGGGGCGATGCGTTGGCGCAGGCGCCTGAGCACCCTGCGCGGGCACGTCGAGAATGCTGAAAGATGCCGTACTGCCGGGGTCGATGGTGTGGCGCGGCTGCGGGGTCTTGGCCGGCGAGATGGACATGTCGGCTGGCTCACCCAGCGTGGCCGTGGCATCGGCCTTTGCCTCGTCGGCCTCGGCCTGAGCCCAGGCCCGTTCAAAAGTCAGGGGCTCGGCGGCATCGGGGGCGACGTCCGTCTCGACGGCATCGTTACCGGTCTCGTCCTCGTCGCTCGACACGTCACGCGGCGACGGCTCGTCCCACTCCTCGTCCGGAGCCTCGCCCTCGCTATACCACCATTCAAAATTATCGATATCCATACGGGGCGCCCCTTAGGCCTCGCAAATAAACACTTGCTAGTCTTATACCCGCAGACGGCGCCGGAGCTCGCCGACACAGACAGGAAAACCGTCACAACATTCGGCGCTTTTCCTCGTTTTCGAGATTTTCGCCGAAAGTTGTGACGGCTTGGGCGACTGGCTGGCAGAGCAATGTGACAAAGGAGCTGCCCCTTTGTCACATTCTGCTAGAGTTGCAGGGATTGAATCCCGCCTATTCATGCGACATTGGAGTGACAACCTTGACCGCCGCAACCACGCCTAAAAGTAAGCCAACCGCCGCCGCGCTCTCCCCCGCGCGCACCAAGCTCTGCCTGGCGCTGCTCGTGCTGTTGGGATTCTCGCTCGGCTGCTCCGAGTTCGTGGTCATCGGTATCGAGAGCGACTTGGCAACGGAACTCGGCGTATCACTTGCCACTGCGGGCCAGCTCATCAGCGTGTTCGCGCTCGTCTACGCTATCGCTACGCCGGTGCTTGCGCTTGGCACGGGGCGGTTCCGCCGCTACCAGCTGCTCGTGTGCTACAGCATCGTCTTTGTGCTCGGCAATTTGGTTATGGCGCTAGCACCTAACTTCCAAGCGCTCTTTATCTCGCGCATTGTCCTGGGCTCCGTCTCGGGCGCACTGCTCGCCGTGGGTGTGACGTACATCCCCGAGCTGCTGTCCCCGCAGCAAACCTCACTCGCCATCTCGGTCGTGTACGGTGCGTTTTCCGTGGCAATGGTCTTTGTCACTTCGATCGGCAAGTTTGTGGCCGACACGCTCGATTGGCACGTGGCCATGTACGGCACGCTGACCTTTGCCGTTCTGACCTGCGGAGCGCTCGTGGCGTTTATGCCGCGCGCTGGGCAAACCGACGAGCCTGCCACCTTCCGCGAGCAGGCGGGGCTGCTACGCGAGCCGAGCATCATCACCGGCATGCTCATCTTCTTGTTTGGCGTGGGGTCGGTCTACGTGTTTTACGGCTATGTGACGCCTTATCTAGAACAGGTGCTGGGTATGGGCACCGTTCAGGCGAGCACCACGCTCATGGCCTACGGCGTGTTCTGCCTGATCTCGAACATCCTGGGCGGATGGATTGATGCGCGCTTTGGCATGAAGGCGCTGCTTGTGACGTTTGTGCTGCAGGCTGCGGCGTTGCTCGGGCTGTTTGCTGTGGGCGGCACCATGCCGCTCGCGCTGGTCTTTGTCTTTAGCTTGGCGCTGCTCATGTACCTGTTCTCAGTGTCGTGCATCACACACTTTATGGACGTGGCACGCAGCCGCCACCCCAAGTCGATGGTACTCGCAAGTTCGGTTGAGCCCATGGCGTTTAACGTCGGCATCTCGTTTGGCACCGCAGTGGGCGGTGCCGTGGTAAGCGGCGTTGGCATTGCGTACGTGGGCGCAGTGGGTGCCGCGTTCTCGCTTGTGGCCTGGGCGCTCACGCTGGTGACGATTAAGCTCGCCCGCTGGGAGCGCAAGCGGGCAAGGGCGTAGGCGTAGATGCGATACTCGAGCTCGATGATGGCGATCGAACGAAAATCGCATATGCAACGTGTACTGTTTATCTGTCATGGGAACATCTGTCGCTCGACGAGGTAACCGCTGATTATCAGGCATATCAACCATTCAAATCATCTGACCTACTACCTTTTTACTACTCATAGAGGCTCAGGCACGACAGGCCAGATGGTTCCGCTTTTCACAACAGCCTACTTTTTCGACCGTTCAACAGGTCAGTAGATTAAATAGCTTATCAGCATGCTAGAGTTGTACCTGCTACACAGCTCTAGCATTTTTTAATGCTCGCGCTTCACAACTGAAGACACTCAAGTCAGTGACAAGGAGGGGTATTTGCCCTTTCTCCTTGCTGACTCGTGCCACCGCGAAGCGCTTGGAGCTGTGTAGCAACTGTGGGTGGATACTCCTCCTTTTCGTGCTACACATTCCGCACTTCGGATGAGCCTCCTTCCGCAGTTTCCGTCACGCCAATGGAAGGAGAACGCATCGTGCACAAACGCATAGCTTTCATCTCTCAAAAAGCTCGATTTGCTGCACAACAATTCCGTTATCACGATGAATAAAACGTGACCCTCGTCCGTTAACCCCAAGCTGCGAAATCGGTGTCAGCTCACACCGATAGCATTTAATTCACAGACGTCTTGAAAAGAAATACTTGAAGTCATAAAGACGTTGATGCGCCGATCGCCAGAGAAAGGATGATTTTTATGGCAAACAAAGCACCAGCACAATGCCCATCTTGCGGAGAGCGCACAGGTTGGAAATGCACAGGTGAATCTAATAAAGGCTTCAGTGTGGGAAAAGCCGCTGCTGGAGGTCTGCTTTTAGGCCCCATTGGCCTCGTGGGCGGAGCACTTGGCAAGAAGAAAAAGACGTATTACTGCCAGAACTGCGGATTCCGCGAAGACTACGATGCGTAAGGGATGACACCCATGACGGACGAAAACACTGACGCCGAAAGTGAAAGCGCAAAGTTTGCGACGCGCTTTAAAAAGACATTGCTGGCTATGCTTGCCGTCTGCCTTCTTTGTGCCCTATACATCACCAGCTGTGCTTGCATATTGAATTCTTTCAATGATTCGTCAAGCCCTTCTTCTTCTGCCGCCTATGACGAAGACGATGAGGGCTACGATGACGATGATGATTATTCTTCTCACTCCAGCTCATCATCGAGCACATTATTAGATGAGGACGATTGGGTTGATACGGATGACGGCAAAACGTATCTAAAGTCTGACTCGGAAGACGGTGGCACAGACTATATCGACACCGATGGGGAGTACGCCATTCATAAAAATGCTGATGGAACTGGAGCAATTGCTGACGGCAATGGCAACAAAGCCGTGGATAACGATGGAGACGGAAAACTCGATTCCTATTCAACCGATAATGGAAAAACTTGGAACAGTCTCGAATGACACGGCAATATCTATCGCTCGGCTAGATAAGCGCTGATTATCAGGCGTATCAGCCAACCAAACACAGCGTTTACCAAGTGTCGGAGGAAGGAAAGCCCAATGAGCCAAAAGAACCGCCCGATTGCTGTTACGGCAGAACTCGTCCCGTCTCTGATTTCCACTGCAATCAACGATTGCGCCCCATCAGCCTATCAGCCGCTTTACGCAACAAGCCCGACCATCTGACGAAGCGTTCATGATCAATCTTGAAAATGGCACTGCCACGATGAGCGATGCCAGCATTCTGACTTTTGTTTGCGGCAAACCACAAACAGAGCCTTCAGCCACATCTTCACGTTTTCTTGGAGGAACAAATGCGCAAACAAGCATTGCTCATCCCATTGTTGGCTTCATGTATCCTGCTGAGCGGCTGCGCAAGTCAGGGGACAAAACTCGACCAGCAGATTGCCTCAATCGGAAAAATTACCGCCGACTCTTGGGACGAGCTTCAGTCTCTTAATAGCCAATATAAAGAACTTGATGCTAGCGGGAAGCGGGATGTTAAACACTACAAAAACTTGGAAAGCGCCCTCGTAGAATGCTCGAAGCTCAGAACCGACCAGCAATTTAGCAAAGATTTGAAAAAGTCGATCCATTGGCGACAAAAACACGCGGACGATACGGATCAGGGTGTTTTAGTAGATGCTGAGCTAGCAAAGCTAGAAAAATACCGTTCCGCAGATTTCTCCAGCGACGCGGTTAAGAACTCTTGCACCAAGTATTTGGAAGGACTCGACACCCAAAAAGCCGCCCTCGGCGAAGCCCTTAAATCGGACGAGCAAATTGAATGGCAAAAGGGCATGGTTCTTCGTTACGAAGCGCTCAACGAGCTTTATGAGGAGATAGGATTCCTTGCCACGGACGATGACTTTGTCTCTAATTACATCGCAGGACTAGACAAACAGAAGAAGCTGCTAACAGCTCTCGAAGCCATTGAGGCCGATATCGACAGCCAGACCGACCGAATCGACAACGAGGTAACATGGACTGACTATTCTGCCAGCTTCGAGGTCGACAACAACACCGACTATCAATTTGATTCGGCTTGGGAATGTTCGCTAAAAAATGAGTCGGGCACCGTGACTGAAAATTCAACATGCCAAGTTGATAACATTAAGCCTCATTCTAGATATACGGTGACGTTCTACTTCTCCAATCCCGATAGCGGTTATGGTGGATGCGAATGGAATAACTACTACACGGATATTGTCTATTAAGGCCATCTTTCAATAACCATTAATTAATAGAGTGACCATGGAACCATTGAATTGCAAGCTCATCGACCTCTGCGCCGATGAAGAAAACCCTGAAGGGCGCAAATTAGCCCATGAAACCCTAGCCCGTCTCTGCGTTGCTATTGAGCGAACCGCAGAGACCAACCAATCCAAAGGAAAAGTCGATCAGCCCAACGACAGCGCACCAAGCACGTGCATCAAAATCCGTTCTGAAGCACGTCGCATCTCACGGCACCTCAGGGCTCGTAAGAGATCCGTTATAGCCTTCGCCGTATTGTTCGCATTACTTATCGCCAGCACGGCTATTGGAGTCCATTCATATAGCGAGCAGGTTGAGAGCTATAACGCACTTTCCGCTAAGTACGATTCTCTTTCAGATGACTATGATGATGCGTTCGACAAGGCAACTCTTTTGCAAGATAACAACAACAAGCTGCGGAGCCACATCGAAAAGATACAGAACGAAAAAGCAGATTTAAGTCGAGAGCTTACGCTCTATAAAGACCAGCAGGCAACTATCGACGATGAGAAAGCGAAGCTCGAAGAACTCCACTCCCAGTTTGATGCTCTTCAAAGCGAGCGCGATGAACTCCAAAAACAGGTTGATGCAAAGAAACTGGAGCAAGAGCGCGCCCAACGGGAGGCTGAACAAAACCGCATCCAAAGTGAAGCTCAGGCCACGCAGGGCCAAACCGTGTACTGGGTCTCGGGCGGCAACGTCTACCACACCACGCCAGACTGCCCAACGCTGAAACGCTCATCTGGAATTCACAGCGGAAGCATCTCCGCAAGCGGTAAAAGCCGCTGTTGCAAGGTCTGCGGATAACAGTGAAATAGCTGCATAATGATAATTAAACTTGGAGGAGGGTGCATGATGCCCTTCCTCCAAGTCATACTCCATGGCCTCTACGGCACATTCTATTGCCTTTCAGTTTTAGGCCAAAACAAGAGCTATGCAGCCCTGGAACGTTTCCTATAGTCTTGCCAGTTGGGCAACAAAACATATTTCCTAAGGAGATAGCGAACCTGTTCCATATCCCAACCCTTTGTTGGCACTTGTTTTTCGAAGAGTTTGACCAGCGATGCCACTGTTTTCAGGTTGAAGCTATATCTAGCAGAATCAACCTCTTCAAGAGAATAATGAAACGGCGGCCTCTCCGCCCCTTCTTTAATTCCGAACGAGATGCACGATTCGATCCTATTTATTGAACCATAGTCCGACAATACCCAGGGACTTTTCTCAGCAAGGGAACTCTCCCACGTTGCCTTAAATCGCCCAAGTACATACTCAGACATATCAGACCACTCGCCGTGTTTTATTACATCCGCAAGAGATTTATATCTATGTTTGCGAACATACTCGATGCGATACGAATCAAAAGACTCTCGATACTCTTCGCCATAGTAAGCAGGATGGTCTCCCCAATATACGATCACCTCCTTTCTCACTTCAACCCAATCTATCTTTGCAGCGCGGTCGACAATAAGACTCCTTCTTTTGCCACTCAGCTTGGATGTCAGCTCTTGAAATAGGTCATCGTCTATCTTCTTGTCTTTTTTTGCATAATAAAGGCGATCCCCATACAGTCCAAAATATTTTGAAAGCTCGCCATTGGTCAGTCTTGCTGTCTGCCACTGTCCATTTGCTATATGGTACATATTTCGCGTGAATTCCCGAACGAACAGCGAATCGAATAGGATGGCGAACTCTTCCTCGATTTCCGATTTTCTCCCGTTCGTCTTTCTCCCATCAATCCTCTCCAACGGCGTTTTGTAAACCTCATTTACAACGAACAATCGATTGGTCGGCCTCTCATAGCGGCAATACAGTTCCCAATGCTTCAGTTGCAGTTGCTTCGACTTGCCTGTTTTTTGCTTCTCGTGAAATAGCTCACACATTTCCTTGTAGCTGTACTCTCCAACTTTTAGTTCTAAATCCAAATAAACCTCCTATCAATCCAACTGAATTACCTTCCTGCACGAATTTAATTTGTCACTATAATTATTTTATTAACTTATAGATGCTCGATTTCATCTCGCATAATTTGTCACTAATCAACTACCATATATAATTATTATTTATTTAGGGACTTGAAAGGTGACAAATATAATCATTTGCTACGTCTCGAAGAGATGTAGCAAACTATAAGTAATGCGAGATTGATATTGTTAAACATCAGGTAGATACGTTAGTAAGTAGCGGATACAAACTCACCTCCCTGAATTAAGATTACCAACTCCGCTATTTAGGTACAGTGAAAGTATCCCCTAGCATGTAACGGCTATACGCCAAACCATCAATATCAATTCCCTATTTCGCGATATAGTTTTGAGCTATCGAGTTTATATATTTGATTTTTATTTACCACGACATACATTTTTGTTGCCAGCTTCTCTATATAGAGTGCTCCTGCTGATACCAGTCTTTTCACATATCTCTTTAACCGACTTCGTGCCGTCGTTTTCAAATAGATAGAGAGCCATGTTGAGAGCGTCTTCATCAACATTAGGTCTGCCGAACTTCACACCTTGCTTCATAGCGGCCTCCCTGCCCTCGGCAGCATTCTCAAGGATGATCTGCCTCTGGAACTCAGCAATCGCTGACAGCATATGAAATATCAACTTGCCTGCTGGAGTGGTTGTATCGATAGCCTCTTTCTTGCTATGAACCTCGACATGCATCTGTTCGAAGGTCTCCATAAGGTCAATTAGGTCTTTAGTACTCCTGCCAAGTCGAGACAACTCAGTGATATAGACTTCATCGCCCTCGCGCAGACGAGAGAGCATATCTTTCAGAGCAGGACGATTGGCGTTCTTGCCCGAAGCCTTATCGATAAATATCTGGTTATCCTTTAAGCCAAGCTCATGCGCATATTCAAGCTGCCTTGCCTCGTTCTGTTCCTTTGTTGAGCAGCGAGCGTAGAGAAACTTCATCGCGTGCCTCCAATTCCTATATGTCTCAAAAGTCCTATTAGTATTTTATATTGAGACATATACTTTTGGAATATCTTTTAGGACACTATTTGATTCAAAAGCCTCACTTGGGGAGTGGTATTTCTCATGTCTCAAATGTTATGAATTTTGGGATACACCGTGACGCGGCTTAACTCTCTTGCGCACTCCCAGCTTGCAGAAGGCGCGTTACCTCGTAAGCCCCTGCCCCAGTCTGTTTTAGCGCATACGGGGCGTTTTACACTTTTGCCTCAACTTCTACTTGGCAGACCCCATCTATGTAGTTGATATCAACATGACAGGAAGAATAAATTCCTCCGACCGTCTACCTTCACTGTAAATAGCGTATTACCAAGGCATAATCGCCAATGCTATCGAGAAGACCGCTAGCTGCCTAAAACGCCTTGAATCTTCGCGCCCTGAGAAATGCCAGCAGGAAGCGGCACCGTTCGCCCTTTTACTCAAAATGAAAGCCCGTGTCCTTGATACAATCTCATCTACCACACCGCAACATCCATATATTTGGATGGAGCTTCACAATGGCATAGCTGCCGCTTTGCGTATGCAAACAGGCGAATTGGAGGGCACCCGCCTTTCAAGGTCTGTTCGCATATGCATGTGAAGCCTTGCGGTGTGGTAACTGTGGTAGGTGTCCTCCACATCGCTTCATTTGGTTGATGTGCTTCTCCCCTTCCACTTTGTCGGAATTCCTTTGGAAGGAGAGGTCATGCCCCTTATCAACTGCCCAGAATGCGGAAAGCAGGTTTCGGACAAAGCCCCAACCTGCCCAAATTGTGGCTTTCCGCTGAACAGCATCTCCAGCAACGAAGCAACCAGCGGTACAGAAGACACTCAAGGCGATCAGCCAGAATCTGTGACCGAGAAGCAAAAAGATGGTTCCTCGAATGAAGCGCAGGACAATAACAGGCTCCCCGATACGCAAACGAAAAAGCCAGCGCAAGAGGGGCAAAAGAAAAAGAAGCGAGTCGTTTCAGGCAAAATAAAATTGGCAGCAGCAGTACTCGGCATAGTCGCAGTCGCAGAAATTGCCGTTGGGGCTATGCTTGCATCGAACATCATCTGCATACACAAATGGAGCGGAAACAACTGTTGCCAAGTCAATCATTGCTATAAATGCGGAAAAGTCGATCCCAATGGAAAGATTGACCCCGATGCACACGACTGGAACTCCGCAACGTGCACCGAACCGAAAACTTGTGTCAACTGTGGGGAAACCGTCGGAGAGAAAAACCCAGACAATCATTGCTTCGAGGACAGAAGCGATGGTTCAAAGGTCTGTACGCGCTGCGGAAAGATAATTCCAGCCCCAAATAGCACCGATGAAGCGGAAGGCGATAGCCCTTCAACCGCAACTAGCCAGTCATCTGAAGACAACAGCCAGACCGCGACAGAGGAGACCGCCCCTTCCGCATTTTCCTTTTCCCCTAGCACCTTCAACAAAAAGCTCAAAAGCAATCTAGACGCAGACGTTATCGACAAGAGCACCGATGAGCTTATTTCCTATGTGTTCGTTGATGACATAAAGAACCCCGATATGTACGCAATGCTCTCTTTTACAACAATGGACGGGCAGAGCAATCTGACAAAGAGCAGCAGGTATGACAGCTCCTGCAACCCGTCCCCCATCCTTATGATTGACACCACAAAATGCGACTCAGCGATTGTTGCACGTGGATTCATAATGGCCTGTGATTCCTCGCTCTCAAAAACCGATGCTCAGGAAGTCGTTACAAATCTTGCAAACAGTGTCGAAGACTTCAGTGGGTCTACAAGCAAAAACGGGATTACATATCTTTTTGCCAGCGACGGTGAGAAAGTCATGCTTAGGGCAACAGTCGCATAGGCTCCTCAATCCACACTGTGCAATGTCTGGCACCGTAGCGTACTTCGCCACGGTGCCCTTTCTTTCGAACTGCGATTTCAATTGATGTCCGCTCAGCCTATAGCAAAAATGCACACTGAGAGCGAAATTAAGGCTTGGAATTGCACCGATGGGCACTTACTCCAACCCCAGCCCCAACGGGGCAAATAGGCCTCATTTCCTTTGATTTAGCCCAATAAACGAACCCTTTTACCATGGCATAGACAACCCCATAGTTACAATCATGTTGTCGTGCTTGAGTCTCTGAAAGGAGATCCAAGCTATGTCGAATAGGAAAGATAACAAGGGTCGAGTTCTCCATCGCGGAGAAGGCCAGCGCCCAGACGGTCGTTACTCGTTCAAATACACCAATTGGATGGGAAAAACCTGCTTTGCCTATTCGTGGACTTTGACAATTCACGACCAAACGCCACACGGCAAAAAGAGAGACCTCTGCTTAAGGCAGAAAGAACAGCAGATTCAAAAAGACCTCTTCGACCACATTGCACCTGAGAACATGAACGTCATGACTCTGGTTGAGAACTACCTTGCGACCAAGGTTGCGGTACGAAAGACAACTGTTAGCGCCTATAAAACCGTCACCAATTACCTGAAAACAGACAGCTTCAGCAAAGCCCAAATATCAAACATTACGGTGTTGGATGCAAAGAAATGGCTCATCCACCTTCAGCAAGATGTTGGAAAGGGATATAGCAGCGTCTGTAGCATCCGAGGCGTACTCAGACCAGCTTTCCAACTGGCCGAAGAATGCGGAATTATAAGACGCAACCCTTTTAACTTCGAACTTATCAATGTTCTGGTCAACGATACGGTATCCAGAGAATCGTTAAGCGTTAGACAGGAACGGCTATTCCTTGAATTTATGCGCTCGGATCATCACTTCTCGCGCTACTTTGAAACTTACTTTATCTTGCTGAATACTGGACTCAGAATTTCTGAATACTGCGGCCTGACCTTTGATGACATTGACTTCGAAAATCACTGCATACGCGTTCAAAAGCAACTCCATCGTGCGAGAGATATGCAGTATTACGTTGAAGAGCCCAAGACGAAATCTGGTATGAGGTATATCCCTATGACCGCTTCTGTCGAAAAGGCCTTCCACAGTCTCATCGGACAGAGGGCGCAACCAAAAGAAGAGCCTGTTATTGATGGGGTAAGGGGCTTCATCTGCCTAGACAAGAATGAGATGCCATGCGTTGCTCTGCATTGGGAGCATAGGCTCAAACGCGCCATCATTAAGCACAACCGCATCTATAAGGAAGAGCTGCCTCATATAACTCCTCACCAGCTCAGGCACACTTTCTGTAGCCGAATGGCACGCGCTGGTATGAGTCCAGCAAAGCTCAGATACATTATGGGGCACTCGGATATCAACACCACCTACAACGTTTACACCCATCTTGGGCTTGAAGATATTCAAGACGAGATGCTTGCTATTGAACAAAACCGCAGGTAGACATTGGTAGTAAAAATTTGAGCCGTACTACGTTTTTACTACTTTTGCTTCTACTTTTGACTGATTTCTGGCCTTAATAAAGTGGATTTCCTTCCCTATATTGGAAACTGATTTGTAGAGCCATTCAACTCTTTGAACACAGTAGAGGCGTTGGGATTAAAGGTCTTATCTTGTTATTATCGCAGGTAGAGATAACTATTTGACCCTGTCCCTTTGTCACATCACATCGGGGCGTAGATGCGATACTCGAGCTCGATGATGGCGATCGAAAGGAAACCGCATATGCAACGCGTACTGTTTATCTGTCATGGGAACATCTGCCGCTCGACGATGGCCGAGTCGGTGTTTACCGAGCTGGTGCGGCGCGCCGGGCGCGCGGGCGAGTTTGTCATTGACTCCGCTGCGACCTCGACCGAGGAGATCGGCAACCCGCCACACCACGGTACCGTTGCCAAGCTGCGCGAGGTCGGGATTCCCGTCGTCGCACATCGTGCACGTCAGGTGCGTCGCGCGGAGTATGGCGACTGGGACCACATTGTCTATATGGACGACGAGAACGCCCGCGGCCTGCACCGTATCTTTGGCAAGGACCCCGATGGCAAGATCTCGCGCCTGCTCGATTGGACCGATCGCCCCGGCGACGTGGCCGACCCCTGGCACACCGGCAATTTCGATGCCACCTACCGCGATGTGCTCGCCGGTTGCACCGCTATGCTCGAGCAGCTGTAGGCGCTCGGGCGGCGCGGATATACGGGCCACGCCATCGGTATAAAACGAGCGTGGATTTTCTCCCGCATACAAATTGAGCGTGGATAATCTCCCACTTTGAGCGTTCAAGGGCGCCCTAAACGGGAGAAAATCCACGCTCATTATCTCGGTGGAAGATTATCCACGCTCGGTTACTCGTCGACGATCTCGGCAAGCCAGACGTTCAACGTATCGACCTCGGGGCAGCAGAACTTTGCCGTACCGGGCTCGTTGCCAGGCACGGTTCCGCCGTAGCGCAGGATATCGATATAGGGAAAGCCCACGTGGCAGGCCATGGCGCACATCTTGCCGCGGTCTCGGTCGAAGTCAAAGACGTCGCCCGGCTTATGACCATGGTGGCAGCGACACACACCCAGCTGATCCACGCAGTTCACGCGGATACGCGGACGCTTGCCCCGCGACGCGCCGAGCGGCTTGTCCCCGCCCGCGGGCTTGGCACCGCCCTCGCCAGCGTTACTCATGGTCGATCACATCCAGGCAGGCCTCGATGGGAAGGCCGGCCGACTTGTCCTCTTGGTCGGCATTGCGCTCGATAAGCTCGGCCACCACACGCATAGCGTCGGTCGTCGCACGTTGCAGGCTCCAGCCGGCCATAACGCGACCCACGAGCACCGACGAGAACGTATCGCCCGTGCCCGGGAAATACACCGGAATCAGCTCAAAGGGAATCGTAAAGTACTCTCCCGCCACATGGTCGTAGCCGATGACGGCACTCGCCCCGTCGACCTTTGCGCTCGTGATGACCACCGACTTGGCGCCCAGCGCGAGCATGGCATCCACGAGCGTACGAGCCTCGTCGGCCGTAATCTGCTCGGCCATAGGCGTATCGGTGAGCAGACACGCCTCGGTATAGTTGGGCACCGCGTAGTCGGCGCACTCGACCAGGCTGCGCATAAGGCCGATGGTCGACTCGGGCACGCCAGCGTAGAGCCTGCCGTTGTCGGCCATGATGGGGTCGACGAACACCTTGGTGCCCTTTTGCGCGCGGCGGTGGCAAAAGTCCGAGATGATGCGCGCCTCTTCCTCGGTCACGATAAAGCCGGTCGAGATGGCGTCGAATTCAAAGCCGAGTTCCTCCCAGATGGCGAGGCTCTGGCGGACATACTCCGTGGTGTCGTGGATGTAGAACTTGGGGTAGTTGAGCGTATCGGAAACGAGCGCCGTTGGCAGGTTGTGGATGCGATAGCCCATGTGCGACAGCACCGGCAGCATGGCAGAAAGCGCGACCTTGCCGTAACCGCACATATCGTTGATCAGCAGCAGCTGAGTGTTCTTCATGAGTGTCCCCCTTGGGTCGGGCGCGGCGCGACGGCGCCACAGTGCGACTAAGTGTAGCGCAGGAGGCACGGCGGGCGGGCGCTGGCGCCGTGGAGGGCAAATTGTTGCGGATAGGTTTCGGAAATGGGAGGCAAATCGCGGCGGTAGCGGCACGGTAGCTGCCATCTATTTACTACCATTCCAAAACTATGCCGGATTACTACGATAAACCGCCAGTCTCCAACCACAACGAATTGCACTCCAGCAAAACCGCAGGTAGACAGCTTGTGATTTTCCGAAAAACAATGCCGAGGTCTGAGATTTCGAATTCATCGTAGTAATCCGGCATAGTTTTGGGCAAAGCAACTTTGGAAGGATGTCACCGCAGCCCAAAATGATCCCTTTTCCTCCGTCCCCAAGGGATCACATGCACCGAAGCGGACCGTGACGGAATCACAGATTTGAGGACGGACAGCGAAAGCGTTCCCAAGCGAGCAAGGTAGCGTGAAAGAGGAGGGCATAGGCCTTGTGTCCATGCCCGACGATTGAACGCCAGATTGCCGCTTAGGAGCGTTTGCAGCGTCGAGCCGTTACGCGGTTTGGCAAAACCGCATAACCACTAGTTTGGTACCTTGACATTCCTGTATGGCGCTCCTAAATTAGTTAGGCACAAAACAATTCCTCTACCTAACTAAAGAAAGGAGCGAAGCTTAGATATGTGTGTTGAACCACTCGCCTATCCGCATGAACCCGGCGGCGACCCCTCACGGCCGGCAGACGAGCCCGAGACCCAATCCAAGGAGGACCGTCTCGCCAAGAGAATCCTCCATGGGCTGGGGTTTTGCGGCCATTACATGCATTTTCACGGCGGCGGCATATCTGGCAAGGCGCCCATCGTCTGCCTGCTCGCTAAGCAGCCCACCGGCGAGCTTTCCCAACAGGAACTCGGCATGCACTTCGACCTCAAGCCGGGGTCACTTTCCGAGATTCTGTCCAAGCTCGAAATGGGCGGTCTTATCGAGCGCAACCGCAATCCCAAAGACCGTCGGCAGCTCACCATCCGCCTGACCGAAGCGGGATGGGAAAAGGCCCGCGTTGAGCAGGCAGCCCGCATTCGCTTTAGAGAGCAGGCCTTTAGCGCGCTCACCCACGACGAGCGCGAGGACCTCGCCGAAATGCTCGAGAAAATCCGTGTAACCTGGGAGGAACTGGATGATTAAAACCCTCATGGGCAGCATCCGCGACTATATGAAAGTCACCGTTGCCACGCCGTTGCTCGTGCTTGGCGAGGTGCTCTGCGAGATGCTGATTCCATTTATCACCGCCAACCTGATCGACGCCATCAAAGACGGCGCCACCGTAGCCGAGATGCTTCCCACCGCAGGCTTTTTGGTGCTCATCGCGCTAACATCCCTTGCTTTTGGCGCCGCTGCCGGCGTCACCTGCAGCCATGCGAGTTGCGGCTTCGCCAAGAACCTGCGCCACGACCTGTTCTACAAGATCCAGACGTTCAGCTTTGCCAACATCGATGAGTTCTCGAGCTCCTCGCTCGTCACGCGCCTGACCACCGATATCAACAACGTGCAGCAGGCCTTTATGATGATCATCCGCATCGCCGTGCGCGCGCCGCTGGTATTGATCTTCGCCTTTACTATGGCGTTTATCATGGGCGGCAGCGTCGCCATGGTCTACCTGGTCATCATTCCGCTGCTGGGCTTTGGGCTGTTCTTTATCATCTTTAAGGTGCGCCCCATCTTCTCGCGCGTGTTCCACAAGTACGATGCCCTTAACGAGTCCGTCGAGGAAAACGTCACCGGCATGCGCGTGGTCAAGAGCTACGTACGCGAAGACTTTGAGAAGGAGAAGTTCGCGACCGCCGCGCGCGACGTCCAGATGGACTTCACCCGCGCCGAGAAGCTGCTCGCCTTTAACAACCCCATGATGAACATCTGCGTCAACGGCGCGTTTGTCGTCATCATCTACCTGGGCTCTAAGCTCATCATCACGAGCCAGGGCACGCTGTTCGACGTGGGCCAGCTCTCCTCGATCTTTACCTATGGCTTCCAGATCCTTATGAGCCTGATGCAGCTGTCGATGATCTTTGCCATGGTGACCATGGCCGACGAATCGGCGCACCGCATTACCGAGGTGCTGGCCGCCGAGCCCACGATCGCCGATCCCGCCGAGCCCGTACTCGAGGTCGCCGACGGCTCCATCGACTTTGACCACGTGAGCTTTAAGTATTCCGCGCATGCGAAGCGCCAGGCGCTCGACGATATCGACCTGCACATTAAGAGCGGCGAGACCATCGGCATCATCGGCGGCACCGGCTCGGCCAAGTCCACGCTCGTAAACCTCATCGCCCGTCTGTACGACACCACCGAGGGCACTGTGCGCGTGGGCGGCATGGACGTGCGCGACTACGACTTGGACGCGCTGCGCCACCAGGTCGCCATGGTGCTGCAGAAAAACGTGCTGTTTAGCGGCACCATTGCCGAGAACCTGCGCTGGGGCGACCCGAACGCCACCGACGAGGAGGTCCGCGAGGCAGCGCATCTGGCCTGCGCCGACGAGTTTGTCAACGGCTTCCCCAAGGGCTATGACACCTGGATCGAACAGGGCGGCTCCAATGTTTCCGGCGGTCAGAAGCAGCGCCTGTGCATCGCGCGTGCCCTGCTCCGTCGTCCCAAGATCTTGATCCTGGACGACTCCACCAGCGCCGTCGACACCAAGACCGACGCCAAGATCCGCGCAGGACTGGCAAGCTATCTGCCCAACACGACCAAGCTCATCATCGCCCAGCGCATCAGCTCCGTGCAGGACGCAGACCGCATCATCGTCATGGAAGGCGGCCGCATCGCGCAGATCGGCAGCCATGACGAGCTACTCAAGACGAGCGAGATCTACCGCGAGACCTTTACCTCGCAAAACAAGATGTCTGCCGAGGGCGAAGGGGCCGTCGAGGCCGACGCCGAGGCATCCGTAACGCAAGCCCAGACCCAGGAAGGAGGCGAGGCACATGAGTAAGGCAACGACCGCCGAGCGCGCGCTCAACCGCAAGGGCGGCACCATGTCGCGCCTCATCAAGACGCTCTTTGGCTTCTACCCCGTGCTTTTGCCCCTCGTCGTCGTCGGCGTGGTGCTCTGCGCCATCATCAACTCCATCGGCGCGACCTTCCTTCAGAGCGCCCTGCAGATTATTAGCGAATCGTGGCAGTCGGGCGATTGGGAAGCCGCACAGCCCAAGATCGCACAGCTTGTGACCACCCTCGCCTGCATCTACGGCGTCGGCATCCTGTCTTCGCTCTTCTGGAACCGCGCCATGGCCATCGTCACGCAGGGCTCGCTCGAGAAGCTGCGCGAGAAGATGTTCAACCGTATGCAGGACCTGCCGATTCGCTACTTCGACACGCACCAGCGCGGCGACATCATGAGCCACTACACCAACGACATCGACACGCTGCGCCAGATGATCAGCCAGTCGCTGCCCAACCTGCTCATGACGACCATCGTCATCGTCACGGTGTTCTTTATCATGCTGTACTACAGTGTGTGGATGTGCCTGGTCATTGTGGCCGGCGTCGTCTTTATGACCTTTATGACCAAGCTGCTCGGCTCCAACTCCGCGCGCTTCTTCATTGCGCAGCAGACCGAACTCGGCGTGGTCGAGGGCCATATCGAGGAAGTCATGAACGGCCAGAAGGTCGTCAAGGCATTCTGCCACGAGTCTGCCGCCGAGGCCGATTTTGACGAGCGCAACGAAAAGCTCTTCGAGGTCTCGCAGAAGGCCAACATGTACGCCAACATCCTCATGCCTATCCTTATGAACCTGGGCAACCTGCTCTACGTGCTGGTCGCACTGGCAGGCGGCATTTTCCTGGCGCTGGGCGTGCCCAATCTGAGCATCTCGGGCATGGCGCTGTCCATCGCCGTCGTGGTGCCGTTCCTCAACATGACCAAGCAGTTCTGCGGACAGATCGGCCAGATCTCGCAGCAGATCAACGCCGTGGTCATGGGCCTCGCCGGCGCCGACCGCATCTTTGAGCTCATCGACGAGAAGCCCGAGACCGACGAAGGCTATGTGACGCTCGTCAACGCGCAGGTCAACCCCGATACCTGGCAGCTCGAGGAGGCCGACCACCACACCGGCATGTGGGCGTGGAAACATCCGCACCGCGCAACCGGCGAGATCGAGTACGTACCGCTGCGCGGCGACCTGGTCATGGACAACGTCGACTTTGGCTACACGCCCGACCACGAGGTGCTGCACGGCGTGTCCGTGTTTGCCAAGCCGGGCCAGAAGGTCGCGTTTGTCGGCGCCACCGGTGCCGGCAAGACGACCATCACCAACCTCATCAACCGCTTCTATGACATCGCCGATGGCAAGATCCGCTACGACGGCATCAACGTCAACAAGATTCGCAAGGCCGATCTGCGCCACTCGCTGGGCGTCGTGCTGCAGGACGTGAACCTGTTCACCGGCTCCGTGATGGATAACATCCGCTACGGCAACCTGGACGCTACCGACGAGGAGTGCATCGCGGCGGCCAAGCTCGCGGGCGCGGACGACTTTATCACCCGCCTGCCTGACGGCTACGACACCATGCTCACCGGCAACGGCGCCCAGCTGTCGCAGGGGCAGCGCCAGCTGATTTCGATCGCACGCGCCGCTGTTGCCGATCCGCCGGCGATGATCCTGGACGAGGCCACATCGAGCATCGACACCCGCACCGAGGCTATCGTGCAGGCCGGCATGGACAAGCTCATGGAAGGCCGCACGACGTTTGTCATCGCGCACCGCCTGTCCACCGTGCGCAACTCCGACGCGATCATCTGCCTGGACCACGGCCGCATTATCGAGCGCGGCAACCACGACGAGCTGATCGCCAAGCGCGGGTATTACTACCAGCTCTATACCGGAGCGTTTGAGCTGGAGTAGCTCAAAACAGCCCCTACGCTCCCAACGGACCTCCCCGAGGGAGACGGGGTGTTTACTCCGTGCTCAAACATTCTCGCTTCGCTGCGAAACTGCGCGCGGAGCAAACACCCCGTCTCCCTCGGGGAGGTCCTACGCACACAGTCTTTTCTCGCAGCCTGAAAAGAAGTGGTGAGGCCCTGGCCATTTGGCCAGGGCCTCATTTTGTAAGGAGTCAAAAAACCCGTCCCAAATGAGCTAGTTGAGAAGTTGGGCCATGGCGTTGACGAATTTTTGTACTTGGAGGGTTGGCTCGAGCGGGTAGTGCAGAAAGACCGGCACCTCTCGCCCGCAGAGGAACGGCACGCCCACAAAGACCGGGTGCACGCCCGACCATGCGCCGCAGGTGAGCACCGCGTCGCCCTTTTCCTCTGCCTCGTTAAAGAGCGCAAAGTCAAAGCTATCCACATCGATCACGTCCACGCCGCCGTCGGCCAAAAGGTCGATACGCAGGCTGTCCATGGCGTCGTTGCCGTGGCGGAGCACGCGCAGGCGCATGCCCTCCAGGTCGGCAACCGTGATGCGCGTCTTACGCGCCAGCGGGCTCATGCGCGGCACGTCGATATAAAACGGCACGTTGACAATGCGGAGCTTTTGGCAGGCATCGCCCCAGCGTGGGGTCGAAAAACTCGACTGCACCACATCGACCTCGCGGCCCAAGCTGCGCATGACGGATTCGCGCTCGTCGTAGAGGTCGCTTACCGGCACGATCTCAAATCGCAGCGATGGCTCCAGCTCGTGCACACCCGTCCACATCGACAGCGTCTGGCGTCCCGGGCACATCATCGACACGCCCAGGCGCACGGCACCGCCATCGCCCGCCGCGCGTCGGGCACGGCGCAGCGCGTCCTCGGACTGCCGCATGATCGAGCGCGCGTCATCCACCAGCAGAGCACCCGCCGGCGTCACCTTGACGCCTGAGTGCGAACGTTCGAACAGTGTGATGCCGAACTCGGCCTCGAAGCCCGACACCTGCTTGACGAGCGCCGGAGTCGACACGCGCAATTTTGCCGCCGCACGCGAGAAGCTTCCCAGCTCCGCGGCGGCCGATATGGCCTCAAGTCGTCGATCGTACACGTCAATCTCCTGTTTTCACGTCCGTGGCCACATGGTGCCACAGAGGGGTTGTTTTCGCAGGTCACGCGCTCAATTGAGCATAGACTGCATCGCACAGTGTAAACCTACGGTTAACGCCATTCTAACAATTATGCAATTCACCTGCGCAAATGCAAAGCATACGATAACCTGCGAAAACCACGTGGGTCGATTAATGGGAGCGACCCACAGGGAGGCACAAGAAGGGAAGTTCCTATGAGCAACTGGCTTAAGCTCGAGGGCGATGTCTGCGCCGTGACCGGCGCACTCGGCGGCATGGGCGTCGAGATCTGCCGCGAGTTCGCCCGCAATGGCGCCAACGTCGTCCTGCTCGATCTGGACGAGGAAAAGGTCAAGGCCGCTGCCGCCGACCTCGCTGCCGAGTTTGGCATCCACGCCGAGGGTTACAAGATGAACGCCACCGACGAGGCCGAGGTTCAGGCTGCCGTCGACGCCACCATCGCCAACTTCGGCCGCGTCGACGTTCTCGTCAACACCGCCGGCATCCTGCGCTTCGCAGCTATGGAAGACCTGCCGCTCTCCGACTGGAACGAGGTCATCAACGTCAACCTCACCGGTTACTTCATCACCTCGCAGCGCTTTGGTCGCGAGATGATCAAGGCCGGCCAGGGCCGCCTGGTGCACATCTCGACCGTCGCCAGCCACTCCCCCGAGACGTTCTCGGGCGTATACAGCTCCACCAAGGCCGGCGTCAACATGATGTCCAAGATGCTCGCCGCCGAGTGGGGCCCCTACGGCGTGCGCTCCAACTGCGTCGAGCCTTGCTTCGTTAAGACCCCGATGTCGGCCAACTTCTACGCCGACCCCGAGGTCGAAAAGAGCCGCAGCCGCCTGATCGCCACGCGCCGCATCGGCGAGGTCAGCGATATCGCCAACGCTGTCATGTTCCTGGCATCCAAGCGCTCGGACTTTACCACCGGCGACGCCATCAAGGTCGACGGCGGCTTCTCCAACATGATGGGCGACCTCACCGCCAAGCCCGGCGGCCGTCGCGTCTATGCCGACAACTACCTTAAGAACAAGGGTGTCGAACTCTGGTCCGATGAGTCCGGCGTTGCCAAGCCGACTGACCAGTAAACCAACCTGACAGGGAGGACCCGCGGACACGCCCGTTCCTCCCCCGTATCGATTAGAAAGAGTCCAATGGCTTCCACCAACTCCAACAAGGGTCGCGCCGTCGTGCTTTCCGCCGCGTGCGTCACCATGTTCTTCATCAGCTCCATTGCGCTGTATTCCGTCGTGAGCAAGAACCTGCTCGCCGTCTACCCCGAGTGGTCCAGCGCTCTTACCTGGGCCTTCCCGGTCTTTCAGACCATCATGGCCGTGACGGGCATCTTCGCCGGCCGCATCTCCGACAAGATCGGCCCGCGCAACGTCGTGATCGCCGCCGCCGTGTGCTACGGCGTGGGCTGGTTCATGTCCGGCACCGTCACCGAGCCGTGGCAGTTCTACCTGTGGTTCTCGCTCGTCGCCGCCATCGGCAACGGCCTGGGCTACAACCCGGCGCTCACCACCGGCCAAAAGTGGTTCATCGACAAGAAGGGCCTTGCCTCCGGCATCACCCTGGCCGCTTCGACCGCCGGCCCCGCCGTGCTGTCCCCGGTGCTCGCCTCGCTGCTCATCCCGAGCCTGGGCATCTTTGGCGCCCTCAAGGCACTCGGCGTCATCTTCTTTGTGACGATCGCCGCCTCCGCCCTGTTCCTGAAGGCCCCCGAGGCCGGTTGGCTGCCCGAGGGCTTCGAGGCCCCCAAGGGCGGCGCGCACGCCGGCACCTTCGGTGACCTCACCCCGGGCGAGATGGTCAAGACCCCGCGCTTCTGGGTCCTCATCGTCACCTTCGCCTTTGCCGCCACCGCGGGCACCCTGCTCGTGGGCAAGGTTGCCTCCATCGCCGCCGTCCAGCTCTTCGCCGACCCCACGAGCGCCGCTGCCGTCGCCCTCGGCGGCGTGGTGGTCTCCGTCAACACCTGCGCCAACCTGGTCGGTCGCCTCTCCTTTGGCCAGATCATCGACAAGCTCGGCGCCTATAAGTCGCTGCTCATCAGCCTTGTCGTCACCATCATCGCACTCGTCATCATGTCGATGAGCTTTACGCAGAGCATGTTCTTCGTGGCGCTCGCCCTGCTCGGCTTTAGCTTTGGCGCTCTGCTCGTCATCTACCCGCCGCTCACCGGTGGCGCCTTTGGCACCAGCAACATCGGCGTCAACTACGGCATCATGTTTTTGGGCTACGCCGCTTCCACCTGGATCAGCCAGCCCATCACCGCCGTGCTGTATCACGCCGAGGCCGGCAGCGCCGCCTACCAGCAGTCCTTCTACGGCGCCATTGTGATCGCCGCCATCGCCGTCGTGCTCACCGTCTACATGATGGTCTCCGACAGCAAGAAGAAGTCCGCCTAGTTTTACCGATGCGACAAAGGGACAGCCCCCTTTGTCGCATTCCACCGGTCACCAGTATTAAGGAGTCGAAATGTCTGAGCTCAACCCCGTCCGCATTGCCGTTATCGGCGCCGGCGCCATGGGCCGCAACCACATCCGCTTTGTCACCGAGGAGCCCGAGGCCGAGCTCGTCGCCATCGCTGACGCCTTTGAGGGCGCCCGCGCCACGGCCGAGGCCGCCGGCGTGCCGTTTTATACCGATCCCGCCCAGATGATGGACGAGGTCAAGCCCGAGGCCGTCATTATCGCCACCCCCAACGACCTGCACCTGGGCGTTGCCCGCGAGGCCATCAAGCGCAACATCGTGCCGCTGGTCGAAAAGCCGATCTCCAACGACCTCGAGGATGCTCAGGCCTTCGCCGCCGAGGCCGAGACCGCCGGCGTGCCCGTGCTCGTGGGTCAGCACCGTCGCCACAACCCCTTCGTCAACAAGGCCAAGGAGATCATCGAGTCCGGCGAGCTGGGCAAGCTCACCGTGTCGAGCTTTCACTACATGATCTATAAGAATGACGAGTACTTCGATGTCGAGTGGCGCCGCAAGAAGGGTGCCGGCCCGATCCTGGTCAACCTGGTGCACGACGTCGACCTGCTCCGCTACCTGCTGGGCGAGCCCGTTGCCGTCCAGGGCATGCAGTCCAGCGCCGCCCGCGGTTTTGAGACCGAGGACTCCGCCGTGGTCAACGTCCGTTTTGCCGATGGCGCGCTCGCAAGCATGACCATCTCTGACGCCACCGCCAGCCCCTGGAACTGGGAGGCCACCGCTCGCGAGGATCCGCAGTACCGCCCCTTCGACGCCGACGCCTATTTTATCGGTGGCACCAAGGGCGCCCTTTCGCTGCCCCGCCTGCACCAGTTCTCCTACGACGGTGCCTCCAACTGGCACAAGCCGCTGCAGATGGAGATCCCGGCTGTGGACCCGGCGCTGCCGCACAAGATGCAGCTCAGGCACTTTGTGAAGGTCGTCCGCCGCGAGGTCGAGCCCGTCGTGACCCCCGCCGACAACGTTAAGACGCTCACGCTGCTTAACGCCATCAAGGAGGCCGCCGAGACCGGCCAGCTCGTCGAGCTGTAATGCCTTAAGAGCGGCCGCGGCAGAAGCCCCATGCCGAGCCCCTCGGTCCGCCACCAATAAGCCCCTCTTCTTTGCCCCGCGAGCAGCCTCATGCCCGCGGGGCTTTTTGCTACTTCGCTGACGATTTTTCTGAGACGGGGGCTATTTTGCACCTCGGCTTGATTCGTTCGCCACGAAACGCACCTATCTACTACGTTTAACCGATCGCCCTCAACCATGCCAAATTTCGCGAAATAAAAACTGCAGGTAGACGGCTTGCCGATTTTCGGAAAACCCAGGCATGGTCGACCTATACGGTTCAAACGTAGTAGATGGGCCGTTTTCATGGCGCAGCCCCAAAACAGTCTTTTGGGACGGGTGGTATCCTTGGTAGCCCTGTGCTGCAAACGCACCTCAAACGCAAGGAGTCCCATGGATCTTATCGCCCAGCTCGCCCGCGAGCTCAACCTTAAGGCTGACAACATCGAGGCAGCCGTCAAGCTCATCGACGAGGGCAACACCATCCCCTTTATCTCGCGCTACCGCAAGGAAGCCACGGGCGGCATGGACGACGTCGCCCTGCGCGCCCTCGACGAGCGCCTGTCCTACCTGCGCAATCTTGAGCAGCGCAAAGAGGACGTCATTCTGCTCATCGACGCCCAGGGCAAGCTCACGCCCGAACTCGAACAGCAAATTCGCGAGGCCACGCAGCTCCAGCGTGTCGAGGACCTCTACAAGCCCTACCGCAAAAAGCGCATGACCCGCGCGCAAAAGGCCCGCGAGGCCGGCCTGGAGCCGCTCGCCAACATGATCATCATGCAGGCCTCGGCCAAGGGCAGCGCACTCGACGCCGCCGCGGCATACGTCAACGAGGAGGCCGGCTTCGACACGCCCGAGAAGGCGCTCGCCGGCGCCGCCGACATCGTGGCCGAGACGGTGGCCGAAGACCCTGAGAACGTCGCCGACCTGCGTGCCTTTACGCAAAACACCGCCGACATCGTCGTCGAGGCCACCGACCCCGCCGAGAAGACCCCCTACGAGCCCTACTACAACTTTGACGAGCCGCTGCGCCGTATGCCCAACCACCGCGTGCTGGCTATCGACCGCGGTGAGCGCGAGGGCAAACTCCGCGTGCACGTGAACGTCGACGGCGCCGCCGCCACGGCGCGCCTCGGCAGCCGTTGGCCCCGACGCCAGGGCGTCTTCGCTCCTGTCTTTGACGCCGCTATCGCCGACGGCTACAAGCGCCTCATGGCCCCCTCGCTGGAGCGCGAGGCCCGCGCCAAACTCACCGTTCGCGCCCAGACCGAGGCCATCAACGTCTTTGCCAAGAATCTCGAAGGCTTGCTCTCGGCACGCCCCGTGCGCGGCGCCCGCGTGCTCGCGCTCGACCCGGGCTACCGCACGGGCTGCAAGGTCGCCGTCATGGACGAGACCGGCAAGCTGCTCGACCACGGCGTGGTCTACCCCACCAAGCCGCGCCACGACGTCGCCGGCACCAAGCGCGAGCTCGCCCGCCTCGTCAAGAAGGACGGCGTCAACACCATCGTCATCGGCAACGGCACCGCCAGCCGCGAGACCGAGGAAGTCGTCTCGGAGTTCATTGCCGAGCAGGCACCCGGACTGCGATACACCATCGTCAACGAGGCCGGCGCGTCGGTGTACTCCGCCTCCGAGCTCGCCAGCCAGGAATATCCCGACCTGGACGTCACCGTGCGCGGCGCCATGAGCCTGGGCCGCCGCCTGCAGGACCCGTTGGCAGAGCTCGTCAAGATTCCGCCCCAGTCCATCGGCGTGGGCCAGTACCAGCACGACCTTGACCAGGCTGAGCTCTCGCGCACCCTGGGCCACGTGGTGGAGGACGTCGTCAACCGCGTGGGTGTCGACGTCAACACTGCGAGTGCGAGCCTGCTGGGATACGTATCGGGCATCACGCCGAGCGTGGCCAAGAACATCGTGGCCTACCGCGAGGAAAACGGTGCCTTCACCGATCGCCGCCAGCTCAAGAAGGTCCCCAAGCTGGGACCCAAGGCATATCTCAACGCTGCAGGCTTTTTGCGAATTAGCGGCGGTAAGAACCCGCTCGACGCAACGAGCGTCCACCCCGAAAGCTACGAGGTGGCCACGTCCGTCTTGGAACGCGCCGGCGTTAAAGCAAGCGAGCTCAGCCGCGGCGGCGTGCCCGACATCGAGCGCCGCCTGGGCAGCATCTCGGCGCTGGCAAGCGACCTGGACTGCGGCACCCTCACGCTCATCGACATTGTCAACGAGCTCAAGAAGCCCGGTCGCGACCCGCGCGACGACGCGCCCGAGGTGGTCTTTAGCCGCTCGGCACTTTCCATCGACGACCTAGAGCCCGGCATGGAGCTCAAGGGCACGGTGCGCAACGTTGTGGACTTTGGCGCCTTCGTCGACGTGGGCGTGCACCAGGACGGCCTCGTGCACATCTCCAAGCTGGCCAACCGCTTCGTCAAGCACCCGAGCGACGTGGTGCGCGTCGGCGACACGGTAAAGGTGTGGGTGGAAAAGGTCGATCGCGACCGCAAGAAGATCTCGCTCACCATGGTGCAGGGGAAGTAGACCACCTAAAGCAAGGGTACCCCCTACAGCGGCGTGCAAAATCGCGAGTATTCTGCAATTTCTGCCGCTCCGAACGCCCCTCAGAGGCAATATAGTCAAAAACAGCCCCCGTTTTAGCATCATCAGAGCCAAAACGGGGGCTGTTCCGTGCTTCAACCAGTTGGTAAAAACCTTTACCTTGCTGAATATTCTCAATTTTGCACGGCGCAGGCGGGGGTACCTTTGTCCACGGCAGGATATGGAAGCCAATCACCAACCTACTTGTAAGCTCGTGTCGGCAGCCCCGGCCTTTCCTTTGCCTAGCGCGACCCTCGCGAAGCGCGTGAGCGATAGGGAAAGGAAAGGCCGGGGCGAACAACCCGCGGCGCAGCCAGTGTTCGCGTTACGGCAGGATATGGAAACCGAGCGAGGCGATATCCTTGGCAAAGCCGCGCACGGTGTCGAGCGAGACCTCGTACGGATCACGGCCGATGTTCTTGCGCTTGGCCAGGATGCTGTTGGGCACCGTGATGATCTGGCAACCGCAGGCTTCGGCCTGGTAGATGTTGATGAGCTCACGCGTGGACGCCCACAGGACCTCGCAGTTGGGCTTGGCGGCGGCCTTCTTGACCGACTCCGTCATAAACGGAATGGGGTCGACGCCGGTATCGGCGATACGGCCGGCAAAGAGCGAGATGATGGACGGCGTCTCGGCGTCAACGGCCTCGACCATCTCGTCGACCTGCTCGGGCGTAAAGATGGTGGTGACGTTAACCTTGATGCCGTCGGCCGAAAGCTTGCGGACCAGCTCGGCGGTGGACTCGCCCTTGGTGGTCACGCACGGAATCTTGACGTAGACGTTCTCGGCCCAGGTGGCGATCTCGCGAGCCTCGACCTCCATGGTCTCGACGTCGTCGGCAAAGACCTCAAACGACACAGACACATCGGTGATGTGGGCCAGGACCTCCTTGGCAAACGCGCGGTAATCCGTCACGCCGCCCTTCTTCATAAGGGACGGGTTGGTCGTGAAACCCTGAACGTTGCCGTACTCGTACATGTCGAGCATGCCCTCGAGGTTTGCACCGTCAGCGAACACCTTGATTGCCATCTGCCTGATTCCTTTCGCTTGCACATGGGCGTTAAACTGCTAAACACTTTACCTATGTTTATCAAGGCGTGAGCTGCGGGTTTTTATCTTCTCGGCGAACGGTATAAACGCTTTAGCGTTTTTGAGCACACCCTCCAGCGGCAAAACGATTTTGCAGGGCGGGCCGATTTGAACCGCCCGCCGCGGGTGAACGGCAATTGGCGGTTCCCGCTAGATCAACCCAAAGTGACGCATCGCTGTGACGGTACCGTCGTGTGCGACATCGTCGGTCACGTAGTCGGCGAGTGCCTTGACCTCGGGCATGGCGTTGCCCATGGCCACGGCCGTCTCGACCGCAGCGAGCATGCCCAGGTCGTTACCCGAATCGCCAAAGCCAAAGGTGCGCGCATTTCCCTCGCGGCCCAGATACGCCAGTGCTCGCGCCACGCCCACGCCCTTGTCAATGCCCTTGGGGCTCAGCTCGCGATTTTGACCACCGGTGTTGCACAGCTCAAACTCGCGATCGATAAAGCCGTCATCGCCGGCTACGCGAGCCAAACTGGGCACACTGAGGCATACCTTGCCCACGCGCAGACTGCCGTCGACGCGCATCTCCTCGGCGCTGTGCACCACAGAAGTGCCGATCAGAGACGACTGCTCAACGCCCACAGGCTCCAGCGCAAAGGTCGCAGCATTGGACTCGAAAAAAACCTCGATGCCGGCATCCACAACGCGACGCGCGAGCTCCGCGATAACGTCTTCGTCAAAGCAGTCCTCGTGTACCACACGGCCCTCGACCTCGAGCGTGGCACCCGCCATGGCAACGATGCCCGCGGGGTCAAGCGCACGCAGGCTATCGGCGATAAGCCACAGGGGGCGGCCCGTGCAGATAAATGCCTTGTGCCCCGCATCACGCAGTGCATGAAACGCCTCAACCACCGTCTGCGAGGGGCGAACCGCCGAAAAGTCCTTATCGGTCATATCGTCGGGATCGAACGACGTCAGCGTGCCGTCCACGTCAAAAAAGAGCACAGCGGGTTCGGGACACGCATCAATCATATGGGTTCCTTTCGAGGATAAGGGCAAACGAAGCATCCATCATATAATGGAGCGACGCAACCAGAGAGGTCACCCATGGAATTTTACGCAAGCTGCCCCGAGGGCTTTGAGTCCGCACTCGCCGATGAGCTTAAACGCCTCGGGCTTTCGCATGTTCGCCGGCTGAGGGGCCGCGCCACGTTTGAGGGCGAGCTCGAAGAAGGCTACCGCGCCTGTCTGCGGTCGCGCCTGGCGAGCCGCGTGTTCGTGGTACTCGGGCGCTTTGAGGCGCAGGATGCCGACGAGCTGTACGATGGCGTTTACGACATCGCCTGGGAGAGCATCGTCCGCCCCGGCGCCACCATCGCCATTACCGCCCGCGGCGTGACCGAGCAGCTGCGCAACACGCGCTTCTCGGCCCTGCGCGCCAAGGACGCATTGTGCGACCGCCTGGCCGAGACCACGGGCCGTCGCGCCGACGTCGATGCCGCCGACCCCGATGTTCACCTACTGCTTTCGTTGCGCCAGCGCCGCGCGAGCATAAGCCTAGACCTTTCGGGCGACCCGCTGTTCAAGCGCCTGCCGCCCGCGGCGACCCGTGCCGGCGAGGGCGCGCACGTGCTGCGCCCCGACTACGCCGCTCTGGTGCTGGCGCAGGTCGGCTGGACCGCACTGTGCGAGCGCGAGCTGACGGCCGATGATTACGAGAATGAAGCCCTGCCCACGCTGATCGATGCCTCGTGCGCCGGCGGCGGTCTGCTGCTGGAGGCCGTGAATATTCTGACCGACCGCGCCCCGGGCGCCGCACGCGAGCGCTGGGGCTTTGAGGGCTGGCAGCTGCACGACGCCGCCCTGTGGGAGCAGCTGCGTGCCGAAGCGCACGAGCGCGAGACGACGGCACGCGAGCGCCAGGCGCGCATCGTTGCCGTGGATGTTGACCCCGCCGCCCGCAAGACTGCCGAGCGCATGGTTAAGTGCGCCGGCTACAAGCGTTTCGTCGACTTCTGCGCTGCCAAACCAGCCACCGTGCTGGACCATGTGGGTGCCGTCGCCGGCGCCGCCGTAGTCGCAGACACCACCGAGACCCCGCTTTCGCTCATGCACGACGCCATGACGCTGATCGGCGAGCTGCGCCGCGCGCCCGAGCTTACCGCCGCGCCGGTCGCCGCGCTCACCCGCGATGGACTTATGGCCCGCGCGCTCCATGCCGAGCCTGCGCGCTCCATCGCCGTCATGCCCAATAACGAGGAGGCGGCTCTTGAGGTTTGGCCCTCGCTCGACCACGCCGCCGCGGCATTCGAAGCTGCGACCAGCGCAAACGCCGAGAAACAGACCACGGACGCCGTAGACGAAGCCGCCAACACCCCCATGCCCGAACCTGCCGCCACGCTCGACCTGGGCGACGGCAAGCCGCTGCCCGTGCTCATCCCGGAGTCCGAGCAGTTCGCCAACCGCCTGCGCAAGAATGCCCGTCTGCGCCGCAAGTGGGCCAAGCGCGAGGGCGTGAGCTGCTACCGCGTCTACGATGCCGACCTGCCCGATTACTCCGCCGCCATCGACCTGTACGAGGGCTGCCCGCAGACGCCGGGCCGCTGGCTCGTCATCGCCGAATACGCCGCGCCAAAGACCATCGACCCCGCACTGGCCCAGGCCCGCATGCTCGACATTCTGGCCATCGCACCGCGCATCCTAGATGTTCCCGCCGAGCATGTGCACGCCAAGGCCCGCATGCGTTCGCGCGGCGGCTCGCAGTACGGCAAGCAGGGCGCCGGCAAGGGCGCATCGGGCGAGCGCGCCAACATCGCGCGCCGTCGCCTGCCGCTCATCGAAGAGGGCGGACTCACCTTTGCCGTCAACTTTGACGACTACCTGGATGTTGGCATCTTCCTGGACCACCGCGTCACCCGCAGCCTGGTGCGCGAGCACGCCAAACAGGCGCGCCGCTTCCTCAATCTGTTCGCCTACACCGGCACCGCCACCTGCTATGCGGCAGACGGCGGCGTCGAGGAGACCGTGACGGTCGACCTTTCCAACACCTACCTGGACTGGGCCGAGCGCAACATGCGACAGAACGGCTTTGTGGGCCCGCAGCATCACTTTGTGCGCGACGACGTGCTTGCCTGGATTCGCGACCAGCGCCAGACGCGCAACCGCTGGGACCTGATCTTTGTCGACCCGCCCACGTTTTCGAACTCGTCCAAGATGGGCCGTCGCACCTGGGATGTCCAGCGCGACCATGTGGAGCTTTTAGCCGGCGTATCTCGCCTGCTCGCACAGGGCGGACATGCCATCTTTAGCTGCAACCTGCGCGGCTTCCGCCCCGAGACGCGCAAGCTCGCACGCGCGGGCGTCGTGCTGGAGGACATTACGGCGCAGACCATCCCCGAGGATTTCGCACGCAACCAGAAGGTGCACCATTGCTATATCGTGCGCCGCCTGCCCATCGAGGACGCCATGGCCGAGGTCGGCTTTAGCGCCGAGGAGATTGCCGAGCGAACCGAGGAGCTGCGCAACCCCGAAACCCACAAGCCTCGCGCAACGGCGCCCGCGCACGCGCAGGCCGGCGACCGAGGGCCGCGCGGCGACGGCAAGCCCGTCTGTGCAGGTAAGCCCAAAAAGAAGAAGTTCTACGCCAGCAAGCCCAAGGGCAAGTAAACAAAGTTGCGGTGGAATAGTTCCTAAAAAGCCTGGTAAAAGCCCAAACAGGAACTATTTCACCGCAACTTATAGTGGGATGGCGGATGCCAGCCTATCCCTGGGTGACCAATCGGTAACCGATACCCACATGCGTTTGGATATAGCGCGGATGCGCGGGGTCGGACTCGATCTTCTTGCGCAGCGTGCCCATAAAGACACGCAAGCTCGCCAGATCGCTCTTAGTTGCCGTGCCCCAAATCTCGTGCAGGATAAACTGGTGCGTCAGCACCTTGTCGGCGTTATGCGCCAGCAGGCACAGGAGCTTGTACTCGATCGGCGTCAGATGCAGCTCCTCGCCATCCATCGTGGCGATGCCGGCATCAAAATCGATATGCAGCTCACCGGTATCGAACGAGCCCTCGGAGGCAACGCCACCCGTTTGCGCATACGAAAGACGCCTAAGCGTCGTGCGAATGCGCGCGAGCAGTTCCTCGACCGAAAACGGCTTGGTCAGATAGTCGTCGGCGCCGGCATCGAGTGCGCGAATCTTGTCCGCATCCTCGCTGCGTGCCGAGACCACAATGATCGGCATGCCCGACCATGCGCGCACCGACTCCACCACCTTGACGCCGTCCATATCGGGCAGGCCCAGATCGATCAGCACAATGCTCGGCGCCTGCGACGAGGCGGCGGCGATGGCGGCATGGGCGGTCTCCACGGCCATATGGCGCAAGCCGTGCGCCTCGAGCGCGGCAACGATAAGGTTGCGAACAGCTGGGTCGTCCTCAACGACCAAGATGAGCGGTTTTACGGCAGAGTTCGACACAGCGCTACTCCTTATCAAACGAAACGTCGGCGGCGGGAAGCTCAATCGTAAAGACCGAACCGTGCGGGTCCGCCGCGGCAACCTCTATGCTACCGCCATGCGCCAACGCAATGGAACGGCAGAGCGAAAGACCCAGGCCCACGCTGCGGTGGCTGTCGGCCAGACCATGGTTGGCGGTATAGAACGACTCAAAGATCCGCTCGCGATCCTCGGGTGCGATGCCTGGACCATCATCGGCCACCGAGCACGCCACGCGTCCATCGTCGACGCTAATCGAAATCATGATATGCGAGCCTGCGGGCGTATAGGTGATGGCGTTGTTCACCAGATTGACCACCAGCTGCACCATCAGGCGCGCATCGACGTTGACGAGCGCCGGCTCATCGCACGCCACCACCTTAAGGTCGTGCTCGCGCACGGCAGGGTTCACGTGGCGCAGCGCCTCCTCCACGATATCGTCCATGAGCTCGAGCGTGGTCGACAGGCGCATACCGCCGCCCTCGAGCTTGGTGATGGCGAGCAGGTTCTCGACGGTGGCGTTGAGCCATTGCGCATCCGAGCGAATGGACAGAAGCATGCCGCGGCGCGTCTGGCTATCGAGCACGGCGGTGCCGGTCGAGCCCTGGTCGAGCAGCACATCGGCATTACCCGAAATACTGGTGAGCGGCGTGCGCAGGTCGTGCGAGATGGAGCGCAGCAGGTTGGCGCGCAGCTGCTCATTTTTGGCAAGCACCGCCGCCTCCTCGCGGGCCTCCATGGCGCGGGCGCGATCGAGCGCCAGCTCGCCTTCGCTCACGATAGCATCGGCAAGTGTCCGCTCCTCGTGCGTCAGCACGTCGGGCTCGGCAACGATAGCCAGCACGCCCACCACCGAGGCGGGGTCGCCCGAGCGCGCGAAGCCGTCGCCTGTGCGAACCGTCAGGTAGATGCCATAAAACGCCGAGCCGCCGAACGTAGCATCGAGCGGCGTTCCCACATAGGCGGACGCCGAGAGCCGCGGTGGCATCTGCGGCGCCAGCTCGTGCACCGGCGCGGCATCGCCCACGGCCGTGTATGTCGCACGCGGCAGCAGGTCATCGCCCTCGGCGTCGGCGCTGTACCACACGACCGGACAGCCCGAAAGACGCGCCAGCTGCGTGGCCATGGCGTGAACGATCTGCTGCTCGTCGGCGCAGCGCTGCAACATGCGATTGGTCTCGAGCACCATATGCGTGCGGCGGTCGCTGGCGGCAGCCTGTGCCAAGGCGCGGCGCAGGGCCAACGCAATCGAGCTCGACACAAGCGAGACCACGAACATGATGAAGAACATGCCGGGATAGCCGCGGTCGATAAGCGACAGCGAGTAGCGCGGGTCGACAAACAAGAAGTTGTAGAGCGCCACGGCGGCAGCCGAGCTCAGCAAGCAATACAGGCGACTCCAGGTAAAGAATGCGCACAGCTGAACGGCGAACACATAGACGATCATGATGCTCGGCGCGAGACCCGGATGGTCGAGCAGCGCGCCCACAATCGTCGCCGCGACCAGCAGCCCCACCGACACGCAGATATCGTACAGGGGGCCGCGACGCGTCATCGTAGTGCGCCGCCACCAAAAGTTCTCGGCAATATCACCGTCCGCACGGACGTCCATCAGCGCCCCGCCCCTCTCTCAAAAACAAAAACCACCACAAAGGGACAGGCACCTTTGTGGTGGTTTCCCTTGTGGTGGTTCCAAGTGTATAGCCTTTGCAACCTGCGGTCGCTAGACAAACAGCACGTGCGCGAGCAGGGCACACACGCACACCGCTCCAAATACCAGTGCCACGATCGAAATTACGCGATCGGCCATATCCATGTTGGCACGATTCGTAAAGAACCGATCTTCGGCGGCGTCGACGCGCGCCTCACGCACCATTTCGACCACCGCCTCACGGCCATCGAGCGCCTTTGTATCCATGTTTACCTCCCCGGCCTCATGCTTATCCATCAAAAACCAACTCCGTGTAGCCGCCGACGTCTACGGCCGCTCGTTGGGGGCCAGGCGCTGCATCTTGTTCACGGCCTTGAACTTGGTGAACAGCGGCACGTACTCAAAGCTCACGTTGGAGTTCTCCAGGCCGTACCAACGCGCAGGCGTGCCGGCGGCGCGGCGGATGATGTACTTGAGCGTGATGGCCGTACGCTCGCTCGGCTCCACATCGCTTTCGGGCGCCAGAAGCTTACGGATCAGGACGAACTTGAACGTGCCGATGTTACCCGGATCCTTGTAGACCGAGTAGTCATGCGTCTGCGGCGGCAGCTCGCCGGTGGCAGCCAGGTCCTGAACGACCTGACGCAGGTAGGCATTGACGCGCTGGTTGATCTTGTAGCCCAGGTACAGATGCACGCGGAACACGTAATCGGTGCCGAACGTCTCGACCGAATAGGCAAAGGTGTGCGGTTCGTCCATGGTCTCGACATTCACAAACCACCAGGCGCGGGCGCGCTTGGGATGCTTGTCCAAGATCGAATAGACGATATCGCGGTCGATGTAGTCGGTATGGGTGTCCTTGGTCAGGTACACGATGTTGTCGCTCATGCGCTCGTAACGGTCGTCGTCGCGCAGACGCTTGAGCTGCGGCAGGTAGCTACGCAGCGGCAGCAGCGTAAACTGGCGCTGCTCGACCGCCGTGCCGTTGTACCAGCACACCATAATGCCCATGATGAGTGCAGCCATGAGGATGGTGAAGTAGCCGCCGTGGAAGAACTTGGTGAGCGAGCTCACAAAGAAGAAGCCTTCGAGCAAAAGGAAGAAGGCCGCGAAGATCCACGGAGCAACCTTGAGCTTGCGCTCCTCGTGCAGGTAGAAGAAGAGCAGCAGCGTGGTGCACATCATAGTCAGCGTAATGGCAAGGCCGTAGGCGGCTTCCATATGCGCCGAGCTCTGGAACAGCAGCACCACGATGACGCAGCCGACAAGCATGACGTTGTTGACCATGGGGATGTAGAGCTGGCCCTTGGTCTCGGCAGGGTAGAAGACCTGCATGTGCGGCATAAGGTCCAGGCGGCTGGCCTCGGACACCAGCGAAAACGCGCCGGTGATGAGCGCCTGCGAGGCAATGATGGCCGCGACGGTGGAAAGGCCTACGGCAAACGGGCGCAGGCCCGGGGCGAGCATCTGGTAGAACGGGTTGAGGTCGGCAATGCCCATGAGCTCGGGGTTGGCAGCGTTGTTCATAAGCCAAGCGCCCTGACCCATATAGGACAGCAGCAGGCAGCACTTAACGAATGGCCAGGTAGCGTAGATGTTGCCGCGGCCGACGTGGCCCATGTCGGAGTAGAGCGCCTCGGCACCGGTGGTGGCGAGGAAGCAGCTGCCCAGAATCATGATGCCCGCGTGGTTGTTGGGGCTCAGCAAAAAGGCGATGCCGCGCAGCGGGTTGAGGCACAGCAGCACGGCGGGGTGCTGGAATACAAAAAACAGACCCGTGCCGCCCAGGAACAGGAACCACAGCGTCATGATGGGGCCAAAGGCGTGACCGATCTTGGCCGTACCGATGCGCTGCACCAAAAAGAGCGCGATGATGATGGCGAGCGTAATGGCGACGACGCGACCCTGGTCATCGCCCAGCACGGCATGGACCGCCGGGATGGTGCGCAGGCCCTCGATGGCCGTGGTAACGGTAACGGCCGGCGTCAGGATGCCGTCGGCGAGAAGCGCGGCGCCACCCAGCATGGCGGGGATGATAAGCCACTTGCCGCAGCGCTTGACCAGGCTGTACAGGGCAAAGATGCCGCCCTCACCATGGTTATCGGCGCGCAGCGAGATGAGCACATACTTGATGGTGGTCAGCAACGTGACCGTCCACACGACAAGGGAGAGCGCGCCGAGCACGAACTCCTCCGTGACGCTTCCGATGCCGCCGTTGCCGGCGACGAGCGCCTTGGTTACATACATAGGGCTGGTGCCGATATCGCCGTACACCACGCCCAGCGTGACGAGCATCGCCGAGATGCTCACAGGAATCGCAGCGTGCGAGGCTGCCTCCTTGGCCTTTTGTTCCATAAGCCGGTTTCCTCCCAACTTTAATGTTCGAAGGGATTATAGGTAATCGGCCCATGTTTTAATGCACTGTTTTCCCAGCTAGATAAAGATTTATACAGTCTTTAGGCTACCGCGGCGATATGGAATGTGACAAAGGGACTGTCCCTTTGTCACATCGCCGCATTCGTTACTTGCCGAGCCAGTTTTTGAACCACCACTCCATGGAACGGCTCATCTCGGCCATAAAGGGGCTCGTGTGCTTGCGGGTGTAGATATCCACCACGCGCTCGCCTACCTCGCGGGCATGCGGACGGAACATCGCGTCCATCTCGGCCACCTGCGCGTCCATGGTCGCAGCATCGGCGCGGCAGTAGCGCTCCTCGTGCACCAGGTTCACCACGGGATGCGCAATAGCCGGGCGCTCCTTGCGGGGCGTGCCGATGATGAGCATCGACAGCGGCATGGTATAGGGCGGCAGATCGAGCAGCTCGGCAACTTCCTCGGCATTCTCGACGATATCACCGATATAGCAGCTCCCCAGGCCCAGAGCCTCGGCGGCAACCACGGCGTTTTGCGCGGCGATCACGGCGTCCTGGGCCGCGATGGCAAAGTCGCCCAAACCCGGCGCGCGGCGGGGCGCCTTACCCGTGCGCTCTACAAACTCGGGCTCAAAGCAGCCCACGTGCTCAAACAGATCGATCCACTTGGCATAATCGACCACAAATATTAGTGCCCAGGGCGCCTTGGCGATCATGGGCTGGTGGTCGCACAGGTCGGCCAGGCGGTCGAGCGTTGCCTGCTCGCGGATGCTCACGATGGAATACATCATCATGGCGCCCGCCGACGGCGCACGACTCGCCGCATGCAGAATCGCCGCCCGCTGCTCGTCGGTCACCGCCACGGGACGGTCATCGTCATCACGCGCGAAGGCACGCGTGGAGGAACGGTGCTCCAACGTGTCCAGCACCGCATTGCCCGTCGTCTCGACCGGATAGCCGCACGTATCCACAGCCTTGGTGCAAACCTGCTCGTTCATCGCCTCATCCTCGCTAATTCTTTAAGAAGCCTTTACGTTTCCGTGTAATTCCCGTCCATTATCGCGCAGGTCGCCACTACATTGCGCCACACCGCCACACGTGCGCGTTAATATGGCTGGTTGTTGTGCGCAGTCACCAATTGCAGCGCATATCTTGGTAACAATCGGGTAAACCCCCGCTTTCGTAGGTTTTAAGTTTGTGAGGAGTCTGAGCATGTTCGCAGCCGCTATCTCGCTCGTCGGTCTTGCGGCGACCGTCCACTTTGTGTTACGTGAGACCAAGACCGTCAAGGCGCAGTCGGGCACCATTGCCAAGAGCGCCATCGCCTGGAGCGTCGCCTTCGGTCTGTTCCAGGTCTTTTTGACCATTTGGGGCGCCGTGGGCCTCGTCGCCCAAAACGAGCCGCTCGCCTTTGTGATGCTCATCCTGACCAATGCCATTCTCACCGGTTGCGCCTGGGCCAGCATCGCCCGCGACCGCATCGCTCCGCGCGTCTTTGCATTCGCCGAGCCCGACGCCCCCGCCCCCACCGGCAAGCTCGCCCGCCTGCGCGGCGCCTTTGTGGGCAAACCGCTCGTCGCCGCCGTCCTGTGCCTGCTGCTCGCCGGCGTCTTTGCGCTGCTAGGCATGGAGGTCTCGTCCAACCACGACTTTACCTGGGTCTACCCCCTGTGCATCCTGCTCGAGTGGGCCATCATCACCACGCTCATGGTCGGCCTGTTCTTCCTATTCCAGCGCCACGGCGCAGCTCCCGCCGTCCTGGCCTTCGCCCTCTTTGTCCTGGGCATTGCCGAGTTCTTCGTCATCACGTTTAAATCCATGCCCATCCAGCCGGGCGACCTTTCGGCCATCTCCACCGCCGCCGCGGTCGCCGGCAACGGCTACACCTTCTCGATCTCGCTGTTCTGCGTGCTGTCCATGGGCTTTACCGCCATCGCCATGCTGCTGTGCGAGTACGCTGGCATCGTGGCGCCGCATCGCCAGAAGGGCGCCGCCAACGCCAAGCGCATCCTGCTCACCAACCTGCTCGTGGCGGTGCTGTGCCTGGGCGGCGTGACCGCGCATGTCACGCTCATCGACTACTACAACACCCTCGGCATCACCGTCTACACCTGGCGCCCGCTCGAGAGCTACTGGCGCGAGGGCTACCTGCCTGCCTTTATTAGTGCGGCACAGTCCATCAAGCCGCCCAAACCCGCCGACTACTCCGTCGACGATGCCAAGGCCACGCTCAAAAAGTACGCCAAGGCCTACGACAAGTCCGACGCGGCCAAGAGCGACGAGCGCGCCGCCGCAAAGGAGCAGTTCGACAGCGAGAAGCCCACGGTCATCGCCATCATGAACGAGACGTTCTCGGATCTGTCGATCTACCAGAACATGCGCGCCGGCTACGAAGGTCCGCAGTACTTTAAGAACCTGTCCAACTGCCTCAGCCGCGGAAAGCTCTACGTGAGCGCCTACGGCGGCGGCACGGCCAATACCGAGTTTGAGTTTATGACCGGCAACTCCATGGCCAACCTGGGCTCGGGCGTGTACCCCTACACCATCTACAACATGGAAACGACCGGGAACCTGGCAGAGCAGTTCAAATCGCTCGGCTATTCCACCACGGCCATGCACCCCAACCACGCGACCAACTGGAACCGCGAGAACGTCTATAAGGACTTTGGCTTTGACCAGTTCCTGTCCATCAACGATTTCCAGGGCGCCGATACCCTGCGCGGCATGGTGACCGACCAGGCAACCTACGACAAGATTCTTGAGTTGCTCGACCAGAACGCCGACCCGCAGTTCATCTTCGACGTGACCATGCAGAACCACTCGGGCTACGACACGGGCCTGCTGCCGGTCGACAAGCAGATGCACCTGAACATCGACACGACCGACCTGGACGCCAAGACCGTCGAGGATGGCACGCTGTCCGATGTCGACGAGTACGTCTCGTGCATCGAGCAGTCCGACCAGGCGCTGCGCTACTTCCTCAACGCCTTGAGCAAGCTCGACCGCAAGGTGGTCGTGGTGTTCTGGGGCGACCATCAGCCGTTCTTCCCGTCCAAGTTCAATGACAAGTGGTTTACCGGCGAGGACGACGCTACGCATCAGGAGCGTCTGTGGCAGACCGACTACATCATCTGGGCCAACTACGACGTTGCCGGCTGCGACCAGACGAGCGAGGTTGACGACCTGTCCACCAACTACCTGTCCACTCAGCTGATGCAGCTGATCGGCGCACCGCTGACCGACTACCAGAAGGCGCACTTGACGCTGCGCGAGTCGCTACCCGCCATCAACTCCGTGGGCTACGAGGACGCCAGTCTGCGCTGGGCGCTCTCCTCCAACGTCACCGGTGACGACGCCGCTGCCGCAGCCGCCACCAAGGCACGCGAGGATTACGCCAAGATGCAGTATTACGAGATGTTCCGCGACGGCAAGAACGTGTACACCGAGCACTTCCAGACCGAGGCCAACGAGACCGACCCCAACCTGGCACCGGGCACGACCAAGATCAAGTAGCGGGTCTATCGACCTGGTTCGTCCGCCCGGGCGGCGCGGAACGTAAGGTTCCCTGCTCGGACAGTCCTGCTCGCATGGAGAGCGCATTAAGTGCTCTCCGGCTCGTGCGGAACTCGCGATGAACCTTACGTTCCGCGCCACCGAGCAGACGCCTCGGTGTTGAGGCGCGGCTTGTCATGAGAGCATCCGCAACATATGTAAGTTGAAGGCCACATTAAGTGGCCTTCTTTGTATTCGGAAAGCCCGTCCCGCTCTGAATACATCCGGGCATGGAATATCCGCTTATTAGGCCTTCCATCAATAAAGGGGCGCCCTCCCGGGCGGCGGGCACGAAGTTCATCGCGAGTTCCGCACGCAAAGAAGGCCACTTAATGTGGCTTCCTTTGCGCAGGACTGTAGAGCAGGGAACTTCGTGCCCGCCGCCCGGGAGGGCGAAGCATTTAGAAGATGGACCTAGCGCTTATCCCTCCGGGATAAAAGCAGCGCGGCCATGAAAGCAATGATTGCAAGCGTCAGCAACACCAAGAGCAATGCGAGCGTGCTGTCGCCGGTTGCCACCAGGCCAAACAGACCGGGGCTCTTACTGCCAACAGGTTGTACGGGAATCTTCTCGCCATCGTCCTCGGCGGTGATTTCCCAGCGGATGGTCTTGCTTGCGTCGGCAAGCTCGTTGCCCACCGACGTCGGGACACTTAGTTGCAAATTGAGCACCGTGCTGTCATCGCTCGTAAACGCTGCGACCTGCGTGGGATAGGCGAACACGCTGCCCGGCGTTCCCGTCTGGAGCCAACCGGCAGACGCATCGCCCGCCGACGCCGTTAAGGTAATGGGCGACAGCTGGCGTGCCGTCTCGTAATCGACAACGGCCCGCACAAACACGCGTACCTGGGACTTTACACCCGTGGCACGAACCTCAATCTGCTGCTCGCGCACATCGCCGGGCATTAGACCTTTAAAGGCGGGAAACAGATCGGGCTCCCCCGAGGAGCCCGTCGCCCCCGAGACCGTCAGCTGGCGCGCATTTCCGTCATAGGCAATCGCGGGAGTATCGGCAAACGCACGGGCGGGAACAGCGAGCGTGACCACGCAGAAAATGGCCGCGACCATGCAACGCAAGGAGCGCGCAACACCTTTGCGAATTGGGAACGCCATACTTACGCACCTCCATGCGGCGGCACCAGCACGCCATTCTTAACCGAGCAACCCCATGCATCGTGCACGGCCTCATCGGGCGTCGCCTGGACCGCCTGAGTGGAGATATCCACGACAAGATCGCGACCTTCGGTTGCCTTGAGCTCGGTTACTCTATTAATGAGCATGCCGGTTTCACCGCCGGGAGCAACGGGCGACGTCCAGTAATAGAACCCGTCGCTCGACTTAACCCAGCTAGAAGCCGAGTTCGCGCCCGAGGCATCAGCCACGCTCCACGCAATCTCGTAGTCCGAGTCAGCTTGCGGCTCATCCCACAGGCGAGCGCCGCTCGTCGCATCTTGCCAGTAGATATCCACTGCAGCACGAATATAGGCGGGCGCAGTACCCGTGTTCTTCGCCTTGACATCGCTTTTCACTTTGCCGTTGAGCGTTTCCTGAACCGATGGCGTCACCGATCCGATGCCGAACTGGTTGACCAGCACGCCCGTAACCGAAAGCCAGGCCAGCGTGCCTGCCGTACCGGCCAAGAGGATAACCCCCACCAGCAAGGCGATGATGCGCTTGCGCTTGGACATGCTAATCCTCCTTCTTTGCTACGTTGCCGTTGCTCCAAACGTTATGGGCACGATCGCTGCCGTCGATCCATTTGTCGTTCACACGCGTGTTCGTGCAGGTGAACGTGGCATCGTTCGCGCTCGATGCAGACGAAATCGTCAGCTCGGCAGATTTGCCGAGCGCCTTGCCCGGCGTACTCAGCTCGCCCTCGTAGCGCCATGCCCAAGCCGTGTCTTCCTCGACGGTATAGATGCCCGCCGGAGCGGCGAGCTGCACGCTGCCGACATACCAGGTCTCACCGTTTTCCTGCTGCCGCTTATCGACCTTCACCTCGGCCACGCGCGTCTCGGGAGAGGCTCCCCCCGCCGTCTTCGTCACCTTAAAGCGGAACGTCTGTCCCATGGCGCTGGCATCGGTGGCCTTTTTGACGATCGTCAGCGCATGGGTCTTGGCGAAGTCGAACACGGCATTGCCAGGAGTCTGCCCCCCTTCGCCCGTCTTCTTGGACTCCAGGCGGTTGGTCAAGTCGAACGAACCGTTACCCGAGCCCAAGCTGTAGAGCGAGACATACTGGTCGTTAACGGGTTCCTCCGACATGGACGCACCAGGACCGTAGCTCGCCCGCTTAACGGTAACAGTCAGCTGCGTCCCCATAAACGGCTCGGCGAAGCAGGCCTTAAACGGCGCCTCATCGGCGTTGTTGTCGACTGTGTTGCCAGCGGTGGGATCGAGCAGCCACTTAAGCTGCGCGGTCATGGCTACGGGTCTCTCGGTATCGGACGTATCGTTGGCGGCCACTCGATACGTCACGGGATACAGGTCCATGTCTCCCTTGACCGGCTCGCCCTTAAACTCATCCCAAGACTTCGGAGCGCCAACGGCAGGCACATATCGCCACTCCAGGAAGAGTTCGCGCACGCCACCGCTAGTAGCCGTCTGTTCATCGAGCAGCGCGGCGATCTTGGAGTGGGCGTCCGGGTCGTATGCCACGGACTTTTTCTCCATCTCGGGATTGCCGTTTTTGTCATAGACCGGGTTGCCGCTCTCATCCACCTTGGGAACATCGACGTTATGGACAAAGCCGGCGCCCGTCGCGCGCTCGCCGTCCGAGTCGACCGTCGCCGTAAAGACGACCGACCCATCGACACCGTGATAGCGAACCTTATACGGCGCGATCTTGTACACCGCGGTGTAGGTCACGCTCTCAAAGGGCTCGCTGCCCTCGAGGGGATACTTCTCGTCATCGGTCAACAGGGTGTATTTGCCATCGGGTTCGTAGTCGCGCGACCAGCCGACAAAGTCGTACTTGGTGCCGTCAATGCCCACAACCTCCTTGACAGCCTTGACCTCAAGAGAAATCTGGTCGCCGGAATCAGTACGGCCGAGACCGCGGACAAGAGCAGGATTCGCGAGATTTGAGTCGATGCTCGATTGAACGGTAACCAGGCTGGGACGGTAGACCGGGTACAGCTCCATGGGGGCCTTGACCACGGTAGAAGCACTCACCATACGGATGCCCTCCGACCAAGCGACATAGCCCTTGCCAGGTGCCGGCTGGGCTTCCGTCCAGCCCACGAAGACGTTAAACGCACCTGTATCCGCATCGATAGTGCGGACGTCATAAGTAGGCTTCGGGATGCCGCCATCAAGGTTGCCGAGCATATCGCCTTGCTGAGCAACTTTGCCATCCACTTTCGAGGCATTGAGATGATACACGACCGCCAACGGCGAATAGTACGCAACAAATGTATAGGCCCCGCCGGGTTTCACCTGATGGGAATACGAGTTATCGCCGTTAGGTTTGAGCTCTTGAACTTCGCCATTCGGAAGCTCGATCTCAACCTTCTGCAACTTATACAGCTCACCGCCTGCTTTATAAACCGGCGTCGTGACGTCAGGGGTCACCGTTGCCGTAGCAGGATCGGTGTCCGCGTTGATAACGGGATCGATGTCGTACCTAGGCACATTGACCTTGTCCGTGCCCTTAAAACCGGCGCGATACAGGTTGGTGGTGTAGTTGACGTCGTACTTCGCGTACACCGGATAGGCATCCTGGCACTGGGTGACCTTGGAGTCAGGTGTCGCCAAGTATGGCGTCGCCTTCTCCGGATCACTCGTCACATAGGGGTCGCCGGCAACATCATAGATATATTTCCAGACGGGAGAATCCTGCTGGACCTCGGCGGTCGAAATCCAGCCCAGGAACTTATAGCCCGGCACCGCCATCTCCGCATCGGTCGGGGAAGCTTCGAGGGTCAGGGGACTCTCATACGATCCCTTCTCACCATCTTCTGGCTTTTCTGCCACTTTAACCGACGTATTAACATGCGGGTAGTAATACGTGAACGTCGGATCAACCCCGTTCACCTTGGCCTGCAGCAAGTTACTCTCATAGCGCCGCGTGGCAGTCCTCACGACCTTATCGCCCTTGTTGTAGAAATTAACGTCCGTGGTAATCATCGCGCGAACGTAGTACTTCTTATCTGTACGCACCATGCTCTCGATGGGATTTTTCACATATGTCCAATATTCACCATCGCGCTCAAGCGTCCAGAAATTCAGGCGATAGCGATCATTCACCGGTTTGACCGTTACGTTCAGCGAAGCCGAAGTCCAAGTATCGCTTAGCGTTGCAGCGCCTGGAAAATCGGTATCGGCATAGAGGTTTTTCAGAGTATCGGCTCCCGTATCGTTTTTAACGTTGTGCGAGTACGCATTAAGGGGACTCACGACAAGGGTATTCGCCGTGAAGCGCGTGCCACACGTTTCGTCATACCTATCCTTCTTTATACCGTGGTCAACATGCTCCGGACCCCAGTGGACGACGTTTTCACGCACGAAGGTACTACCGACGTTTTCCTCAAAGGGCGTTCGATAGCGATTCCAAACGGAACAAAGTAGCTTGCTGTCCGTAAACTCATGGTTGGTATAAGCCCGAACGTAATAATCCACTCGGTACTCAAAGCGGGCGATGTAGGTGTGTCGCACGGTTAGATCGACATCGGCAGGGAGTGTATAGCTGGGGTCGCGGCTTACGCGCACCTCTAGCGGGGCATCTTCGGTCCCCTTGTTTTCATACCAACCCAAGAAGCGATAGCCATCGGGCAGCTTGCCGTCCTCGGACAGAGGCTTATTGTCCTTATCTCGTACCTGCACGGTATAGGAGCTCGTTCCATTCTCGCCCGGCTGCACGTCCACATGAGTATTACCCACGCCAACGCGCTGGGTCACATCACCGAGTTCATCCTGCTCATTGCCTTCGAACACCGTCATGATGTTCGAAACATAGTCGCTGTACACGGGATAGAAATCGGTGGGGCCGACCACGGCAATCTCGCTGCCCACGGGATAGAATGCTCCCTTGTTTTTCAGATCAGCCAGCTGATCTGAGGTAATGGCAGCATAGGCGCCATTCATGCTCTTATCGGCGTTCGGCTGCGTGGTCCATCCAATAAACGTCGCGGTAGGCGGCAAGCCGCCGCGATCCGCGGGGGCAGCCGGCGTCAAACCGACGCCATAGCGGTACCAGTCCGTGGACGGATCGTGTGCCTTGCCGTCTTTCCAATCAAGCGTCTCGCCCTTAACGTTATAGAGCAGCACCTGCGCCTCGTATGAAGCGATAAAGAGGTCATTGCCCTTGAAGCCCTCACTCTCGGCATGATCCTTGCCGTTGTCGGCAGTGTAGATAGAGGTCGCCTCGTGCTTCGTGTTGTCCTGAACGCGCTTGCCATCCCTCACAGCAGCACCATCGGTCTTGCCGTCAAACCAGCTGTTGTCTTGGCCAATGTGGTTCACACGCACATCGGGTTCGCGGAACCAACCCATAAAGCGGTAACCGTCGTTCGCCTCGCTCAGCCCCTCAGGCTTTGCAGAGGTCTCCTGCTTAAACGTTACCGACGTATCGCCTTGGGCCAAGCCCTGTGCCGTTCCGGCTAGCACGGCGCTCACCGCAAAGGTGTACGGATCGCTGGTGGACTGCTCTTTGCCCAACATGGTTGCCAGAACAGTTGCCGTGCCCGCACCGGGAAAATCAATCGTCGCCTTAACGCTCTGGCCATGCACGGGGATATTCAGCTTGTAATCCATCGCCCACTCATTGGTGTGCTGACCACCCAGAGCCTTGTCGTTATCAGTCGAGCGCTTGGTGCCGGCGCAAAAGTCATAGTCGTGCTCTTCCCACAGCTCGCGCGTGGTGTAGCGCTCGTCATCCCACGGGCCGTAGCCGTCGCCCTTGGTGGTACCGTCACCGCCAAACGAGGGGATCTTCTTTTTGGCAGGATTGCCCTGGCTATTGCCAGACAGGCTCACGCTCGGCTTAAAGTAGCACTCGGTGACCGTGGCGTCGCCCTTGTTGGCGCGCGCGGCAATACCGCCCAAGTTCACGTCGTTTTGAATAATGGGGATCACGGCGATGGGATTGTACTGACGCGAGCTCAAATCGCCGGCGAAATGGCTGCGAGTGATTTCATTACCGCTCTTAGACAAGATGCGGCCTGCAAGACCGCCCGTCCAAGCGCGCGTTACAGAGACAACGCCCACGTAAGAAGCAGCATAGCTATAGCATTTCGCCGTTGAAAAGCAATCGATGACTTTAGCGCCTTCCGCCATGCAACCGACGAAGCCCGAAGCGTACACGTTGTTGCCGCCCAGGGCGCCGATGGCCACATCGTACTTATTGGTAACGTCGGTCATGTCCATCGAGGAGCCATCCTCGCTTCGCGTGGGCGTAACGCGGCAGTACTCGATGGTCGAGTTCTTGACGTAGCCGGCAAATGCCGCCATGTACAGGCCCTCGCCACCGATCGCCTGCACACCTGCAGTGGTGTTATGGACGGCTCGACCGCCGCGCACCTCGCAGTTGTACAGATTGCAGCCCTCCAGCTCGCCTGCGATCATGCCGCCTTCGAAGCCGGCGTTCGTGATAACGTTGAGCATGTTGTTGGCGCACGTAACGTGCAGGGTGCTCTCCATGACCATGACGTTTTCGAAGCTGGTGTTGACGGCCTTGCCCACGATGATGCCGCCGCGGAAGTCCGCCCAGATGTTGGCGTCCTCGACAAGGAAGTTCTTGATGGTGGCACCATCGGTCTCGGCAAAGAAGCCCGTGTCGCGCTCTGGGTCCAAGACCTTATTCTCGTAGTTCAGGCCCTTCACGGTATGGTTTTGACCGTCAAAGACGCCCTTAAAGGGATGTTCCTTGTTGCCAAAGGAGAGGTGCTTGACCGTATCCTCAACAATGGCTTTCATATCATCATCGTTAAGAACGATATCGTTATCGAGATAGACGCGCCACTGCGACGTGTCGCGTTGACGCGACAGCGCGACGCACGCCAGGAAGTCGTTCCTGTTTGTGATATGGAATTCGGTCTGATCCTCGGCATGCGCTGCCGCCGGCAGCGCCATAACGCAGCAAAGGGCAATCGCCGCGACGGCAATCAGCCTGTTGAGCACACCTCGGTTCACGATCTTAATCTTCATGGGCTAGTTCGCCTCCGGCCAGCCCGCGACGTCAAGCACGTCGAGGACAGAATCGTTTGTCTGCTGGTTTTTGGCCTGCACGGCCTGAACGTCGATATCGAGTTTGAATGAGCCGCCGCGCGCGGCATCGTGGTAGTCGCCCACAAATCGCAGCGAGTCCATAAGGCTCTCCGTCATGACGCCGGGATCGAGCACACCCCCGCGTCCGGCAAGGCCGCGATAGTAAAACCACCCATCGCCACCATCGACCCACGGGGAGCCATCGCCCGCGCTCACGTTAAAGGCGACGTTGTCCGAGGCATCCGCGGTCGAGCCGTCAGACGCCACCGACGTCATGCGCAGACGGGCGCGAACATACTCGGGCTGTGCGCCGGCATTCTCCACGCGCACGATGCGGCTAATGTCAGAGCCCGTGGCCTTGGTGTCGGGATAGTCCCCGTGCTCGTTGGCCTCAAACGGAATCTCTTCGCCTTGCTCGTTTAGGGTGTATTCGCAGACTCGTACCTTCACGCTGCCAAACGATAGGACGTTGTTCGCCGGAACCATATCAACGGTAAAAGCCAGCGTGCCGCACAGGCACGCCAGGGCCAACAGCGCCATCGCGGCAAGCGCCAAGGTGCGTTTCTGATTGTCGGAAAGATTGTTGAGCATTACGTTCGCCAATCGTCGATCAAAGGGGGACCGAGATCCCGACCCGAAAATGGGGATGGGGAGCGGGCCGGGATCTCGGTGGGGGGATGGGATTACTTCAGGCCGTTAGCCCAATCCGTGGCAGCAGTCAAGGCAGACGCAGACGAACCCTCAGCGGTATTGTCTGCTGCGTAAATGAAGCAGTTGACATCCATCGTGGCAGGATTGGCGAAATCCTTTTGCTCGGTGTCCTTGGGCGTAGTCACCTGGCTGAACAGCTCGCCAGTCCACTTATCCTCAGTCTTGCTGGCAATAAGCGGGGTAGCCTCGGTTCCTTCGCCAACATAAACGAAAAGGCCGCCGAGATAATGAGTCGGCTCGCCCTCAACGGCGGTCGCATCAACGGCCTTCCAGCCAGAGTTAATGGTGAAGTAAGTCGTCTTGGAATCAGCGGCCCCGGCAGGCGCCGTCTTGTTGTTCACAAAAACGTACACATATGCATCCTCGGATCCCTTGCCGATACCGACATTAGGATTCTTGGGTACAGACACGCCAGGGGCGAGCTTAGAGTCCTTAACCCATTTGGTCTCGGTCAGGTTGCCGTTGACCTTAGTGTTATCATCCGGAAGCGGCTGATTCGGATGGTCGGGATCGGTAGTGGGCTTGTTGATGCCCGCAGTGGTGAAGTTGTTGGTCAGGCTCGACTGCGCCGTCAGCCAGGCGTAGGTGCCCACGCCGGCAGCCAGTACCAGCAGCAGCAAGGCGGCAATGATGCCGTAGCGCTTTTTCCTCTTGTTCTCCATCGTTCTCTTCCTTTCGAGAATCGTTTTCCCCGGCAACGGCCCTTGCCGTTGCCGACACCTCTCCCCTGCCGCTATGGACGCCGCCCCCTCGCATGCGCGCGAGCATGCTTGTCCGCAGGCTCGTCGGAAACCATCCGATCGAGCACTATCGACGCCGCGACCAGCAGCGCCAGAACGGCCACCACAACAAGCAAACCGGGCATCGTCGTGCAATATGCGTTAACGAAGCCCAGGTAAGGGACACAAAAAGAAACGACGCCGATCACGCGTGAAAAAGGCGTCTGCTCGGCGTCGTGCACGATGGTTCCATCTGCATTTTTGTTTGCGATTCCCTGCGTGCTGATCGTCTGCGCCACAGGGTCGACCTCGTACACCTGGTGGGTCACTACGGCGCCGTCCGACCGGTAAAAAGTTGCATTGTCGCCCACGGCGATATTCGTTGGGTCAACCTGGTGAACAAACACCATGGAGCCGACGGGAAGCTCGGGTTCCATAGATCCCGAGAGCACGGCAAAGGGCATGTAACCAAATGCGCGGGGAGCAAAAGAAACAACGGCAAGGGCTATGACAAGCGCAAGCGCCATGCCACTAAGAAGTGAAATAAATCGTCTGAATCCGCGCGTTGCCAACGTGATTATTTCATCCCCATCAAGGCTATATTCGATCCCATCAAGGATTAGCCACTTTTCTAAGACGTTTAATAGATGAGTTCGAAAAAGCCAATCTGAAATCTATTTCTAACAATCACCGTAGCTGCTTCCGCGTTTTTATCAACGTCTTTCCGCCAAATGCTACTATTTTTGCCGTAAGTGGTTATTTGTCCCCACACTTGTCTGCTTTATCCAACAACTGCGGCTAACCCCTACACAACTTTTCAATAGAGGGTCTGATATTTTGTACGGCTCAGATATCGTACCCCCCCCCCACATTAAATATATACTGCATTTAGTATCGTTTATTTTCAACCCCCTTATTCATGCCTCTACGGCTACCCCGCGTAGCTCTTAGCCCATACCTTCTGGAAACCGTGTCCATCCGGAAAGCCCGTCCCACTCTGAATACATCCAGCGAACGCATGCGAGCGTGTTGTCCAGAACGGTCTCGTCATCGGGGTGATGGAAAATGTCACCACAAACGCTTGCCACGGTTGCGCCCACAAGTGGCAAGAAAAAAGCCTCGAAAGTTTCGAGGCTTTCACATTTGTATTGTTTTGCACGAAGGACCGCGAGCAGAGAGCTACTCGCCCAGCACGGCCTTCTTGGCCGCCGCCGCCATATGGTCCAGATCATCCTTGGTGGGATGATCCTTTGCGGCAACCCAGTTGTCGAGCAGCAACTTAGCGCGGACATTGTCGGGATCTTGCTCGAGCATGGCCTCGTAGCGCTGCTTGACCGCGGGACCCATCTTGCCCTGGCACATCGCCCAGCCTACAAGCTCGGCATCATTGGCCAAATTGGAGGTCACGCGATCGATAATCTGCCTAAAGTACTCCTCGCTGGCCCCAAAGCCGCAGGTGCCAAACAGGAAGACGCGCTTGCCGTGCAAGGCTGAGAGCAACGTCGCGACCGAAGGCGTGCACGCGCCCTTGTCGCACCAAAAACCGACGAGCACCGTGTCGGCCGCGCAGGCGCCCTGCGCCTCGAGCGCAACCTGATCCGCATCCGCATCGTCGCTCAACGCCGCGGCATGAACAAACTCAACACCCGCAGCCTGCAGAGCGCGCTTGATCGCGCCCGAAACCATCCTGGTATTACCGCTCTTGCTGTTAACCACCAAAGAGCACGTCATAGTCACGTTGCCTCGTTTCCCCCAAAACTAAAGCCACTAATGCAATTTATTAGATGAATATCTTAGTACTTACGTGACAGATGTAAACCACCGTCTGTCGATTGATTAATTTGCACCACGGGCTTGCTCACTGGGCAAACTGGCTGCGGTAGAGTTCGGCGTAGAAGCCGCCTGCCGCTAGCAGCTCGTCGTGCGTGCCGCGCTCGATAATCTGGCCGTCGCGCATGACCAGAATGCAATCGGCGTTGCGGATGGTGCTCAGGCGGTGCGCCACGACAAAGCTTGTGCGGCCGGCCATGAGCTCGTCGAATGCCGCCTGAACCTGCAGCTCGGTGCGGGTATCGATGCTCGAGGTCGCCTCGTCCAGTAGCAGAATCGCCGGGTCGGTGAGCATGACGCGCGCGATGCACAGCAGCTGCTTTTGGCCCTGACTAAACGTGCCGCCGTCCTCGCCAATCACCGTGTCGTAGCCGCCTGGCAGCTGCACGATAAACTTGTGCGCGTGCGCGCGCTTGGCGGCTTCGATGACCAGCTCGCGCGTAGCTCCTGGGCAACCGTAAGCGATGTTGTCCGCCACCGTGCCCTCGAACAGCCACGTATCCTGCAGCACCATGCCAAAGGCGCGGCGCAGGCTTGCACGCGTGTAGTCACGCGAAGACCGGCCATCGACCATGATGCGGCCGGCATCGATATCGTAAAAACGCAGCAGCAGATTGATGAGCGTTGTCTTACCGCAGCCCGTGGGGCCGACCAGGGCAAAACGCATGCCGGGCTTGGCCTCGATGCAGATATCCTGCAGCAACTTGCGGTCGGGCACATAGCTAAAGTCCACGTGTTCAAAGGTCACCTCGCCACGCGGGACGGCAAGCTCCACGGCATCTGACGCATCGGGCTCCTGCTCGCGGGCGTCGAGCAGTGCAAACATGCGGCGCGCCGAGGCATACGCCGTCTGGATCTGCGTAATGACGTTGGTGACCTCGTTGAACGGCTTGGTGTACTGGTTGGCGTAGGACAGGAAAACCTGCACGCCTCCCACCGTGAGCGCCGCAGGCACGCCCGTGATCACGCCCACGCAGCCGATCACAGCGACCACGGCATAGATGATGTTATTGATAAAGCGCGTGCCGGGGTTGGAGAGCGAACCCATAAACTGCGCGCGCTCGCCCGCGGTGTAGAGCTCGGCATTGAGGGCATCGAAGCGCTGCTGGGCGTTGGGGCCATAGGCAAAAGCGTCGACAAGCTTCTGCTCACCTACGTACTCCTCGATATGACCACCGAGCTGGCCCTGGATGCGCTGCTGGGCCGTAAAGCTTTTGTTGGAGAGCTTGGCGATGGCGCCGGCCGCAAAGATGGAGAGCGGTGTAACGAGCACCACCACGAGCGTCATGGCCAGGTTAATGGAGAGCATAAACGCGAGCGTGCCTACGATGGTGATGACGCCGGTAAAGAGCTGCGTAAAACCCTGCAGCAGGCCGTCGCCCACCTGATCGACGTCGTTGACCACGCGGCTCATAAGGTCGCCGTGGGCATGGCTGTCGATAAAGCTGAGCGGCATGCGGCTGAGCTTATCGCTCGCCTCCACGCGCATGTCGCGCACCGTCTCGTAGGACAGGCGGTTGACGCAATAGCCCTGTAGCCACTGGAAGGCCGCCGCGCCCACCACGACAATCGCGAGCTTGGTAACGAGCGGCAGCAGCGCATCGAAGTCCACCTGCCCGGTGGCGACGATGAGGTCGATGCCCTCGCCGATAAGGATGGGCGTATAGAGTTGCAAGATCACCGAGATGGCGGCGCTCACAAACGACGCCGTAAACGAGGCGCGGTGCGGGCGAACATAGCCCAGCAGGCGGCGGGTCACCGCACCCACGGGATAGCGCTCGGGGTCGCCGGGCTGGCGCGGACCGTCGCCCAGGTCGTTGAGGTTATCGTTACCGGACACGTTGGCCGTCATCGTGGCGACCGAACCGGAAGAAGTGTACGGATTCATTTAGCAGCCCTCCTTTGCGCAGACGGATGCGGAGGCGATCGGTGCGGACGCGGGCGCCGTGCTCCCCCGCTGGCCCTCGAGTTCCTCGCGGCGAAGCTGCGACTGGCAAATCTCGCGGTAGAGCTGGCAGGTCGCGTACAGCTCGTCATGCGTGCCCAGGCCCGCGACCGAGCCGTGGTCGAGAACGCAGATCATATCGGCGTCGCGCACGGTCGAGACGCGCTGGCTCACAATCACCGTGGTCAGCGGCAGCCCGCCCTCGGCGGCACCGCGCATGCTTCGTTCGCGAATGGCATGGCGAAGCGCTGCATCGGTCTTAAAGTCGAGCGCCGAGGCGGAGTCGTCCATGATTAGGACCTGCGGAGAGCCCACCAGGGCGCGCGCGATGGTCAGGCGCTGGCGTTGGCCACCGCTAAAGTTCTTGCCGCCCGCCTCGACCGGGGCGTCGAGCCCCTGCGGCTTGTTGCGCACGAACTCGCTGGCCTGCGCTATATCGAGCGCCGCCCACAGTTCCTCATCGGTTGCCGACTCGTCGCGCCAGGTTAGGTTGCTGCGGATCGTACCGCTCACCAGCGACGCGCGTTGCGGAACGGTCGCGACCACATGACGCAGCTGATCGAGCGGCCAGGCGCGCACGTCGGCACCCATTACGCTCACGCTGCCGACGCCTGCGTCGTATAGGCGCGGGATGAGCGAGACGAGCGTCGACTTACCGCTGCCCGTGCCGCCGATAATGCCGAGGGTTTTGCCCACCGGCAGCTCCAGGGTCACGTCATTGACGGCGTTGGCGGCGCCCGCGCCAAAGGAGAAGCTCGCATGGCTCAAGCTCAGCGCGGGGACCGGAACAGCGTTGCCCACTGCGCTCGGCTCGGGCAGCGCAACCGTCTGGTTGCCCTCGTCGGTAATGCTCGGCACGCAATTGAGCACCTCGTTGAGACGCGACGCACTGGCGCTCGCCTTGGTAAAGACCACGACCAGGTTGGCGACATACACGATGGAGGTCAGGGTCTGCGTCATGTAGTTGACGAACGCCATGACCTGGCCCTGCGTAAGCTCACCCACGTTGACCTGGATGCCGCCCACCCACAGGATGGCGCACACGCCCAGATTCATCACCAAAAACGTGACGGGGTTAAGGACCGACGAGAGCTTACCCACCGCGATGGCGACATGCGCCTGGTCGTCGGCCGCACGAGCAAAACGCTCGCGCTCGTGGTCTTCGCGCACAAACGCGCGGACCACGCGGGCACCCGAAAGCCCCTCGCGGCAGACAAGCGCGATGCGGTCGAGCTTTGCCTGCAGCTGCTTGTAGTACGGAATGCAGCGCGCCATGACAAACCAAAACACCAAGCCGATGGCGGGCGTGCAAATCAAAAAGATGATGCCGAGCTTAAGGTCGATGGCAAGGGCCGCGCACATAGAACCCACCGCCAAGAAGGGCCAGCGGATGAGCATGCGCACGCCCAGCGCCACAGCGAGCTGCACCTGGTTGACATCGTTGGTAATGCGCGTGATGAGCGACGGCGTTCCAAAGCAATCGAGTTCGACATAGCTCAGTTCGTTGATGTGCTGGTAGAGTGCACCGCGAATGTCGGTACCCATGCCCTGCGAAGTCAGCGCCGCCATCTTTTGGCAGACGAGCGTAAACGAGATGCCGATCACAGCCATGGCGCCAAGTACCATGCCGTAGTGGATAACGGCGTTCACGTCGTGCGAGCCAATGCCCTTATCGATCATCTGGGCAATCACCAGCGGCGTCAGCAGGTCAAAGATCACTTCGATCAGCTTGCACGCAGGACCAATCACCATATACCGGCGAAACTTACCACCAAAACGCCTGAGCAGCTCAATCATAAATAGGCGCTCCCTATCATCATCTCTCTTCAATCTGATTCATGATAGTACGGCGAGCCTTGGAGATATGTAATCAACTCGTCACAGAACAAGCCCCCGAAACAATCAGGAAACTAGGCACAGAGACAAAGCACCCGAACATGTTTTGGCAAAGCCAACGAGCAGCACTAGACAAGGGATTAATTGTTCAGATTAACGCGCCTCTACGGGCGCATTTTGGACGATGTGGTCCCGGTGCCGGCGGGCTGTTTGGTAGTCGAGCGATTCCGCAGGCAAAGCCGAGGACCAGCGAGACACCAAACAGCCCGCCGGCACCGGGACCACATCGCGGCACCAAAAAAGCGCCCGTGCGCTCGATGGATTCGGATGCCCGACAGAGGCTCCTTATGGCTGCTTCCTTCCGGACCTGACCAGATTCGGAACATGTCGTCATCCGAACCCATCGAACGCGCTAGGCGCTCGGTATATCTTACCCGCTCCCGCCCGATGGGGCAAGGTAGCTAATTTGGGACAGGGCCAAAAGACCACTTTTGAGTTGCGGTGGAATAGTTCCTGTTTTTGCCGCCTGAGCCGCCAAACAGGAACTATTCCACCGCAACTTATAGGGAGTTGGGTTTTAGAGGCGGGCGAGGTCGTAGGATCGGGCGGCGGCTTCACCGGCGCAGATGAGGTTGATTGTGGCTTCCTGGGGGTCGAGCGCTTGGTCAAGGGGCATGGGTCTGCGACAGACCGGCAGAACTAAGTCGACACCCTGCCCATACACCGCATCCAGGTTGTCGGCACGACCGCCCACGACGGCAACAACCGGCTTGCCATATCGCTTCGCACGACGAGCCACGCCCACCGGTGCCTTGCCGGCAGCGGATTGCTCGTCCATATTGCCCTCGCCCGTTATGACCAGGTCGGCATCGCGCACGCACTCGTCAAACCCAATCAGATCGAGCACCGTCTCCACGCCCGAACGCAGCTCCGCACCGAGCGCTAGCAACGCGGCGCCCAGGCCGCCGGCGGCGCCGGCACCGGGCACACCGAACACCGAGCCAAATGTCCGTGCACCCTCGGGCACGCGCAACAACCCCTGAGCCCGCGCCCCGGTAATCGCCGCATCGAGCAGGCGACCATAGCCGACCATCCAGCTGTCGTACCTGCGCAGCGCCTCGGCATCATCCGTCGGCAGACCCTTCTGCCCGCCAAACACCGCCAGTGCGCCTCGACGCCCCACGAGCGGATTCTCGACATCGGAAAGCACCACGACACGCGTGCCATTCAGTACCCGAAGCGCTGGTGCCAAATCGATACCCGCCACGTGTTCAAGGCCCGCCAGGCCGGGGGCAATATTGCAGCCACACTCATCGACAAGATGCGCGCCCAGCGCTTGCAGCATGCCGGCGCCGCCATCGTCGGTGGCGCTGCCGCCCAAACCAATATAGATAGTCTTTGCCCCCGCACGGACCGCGCGAAGTATGAGCTCGCCCACGCCATAGGTCGAAGCCGCAAGCGCCGCCGATTCCGTGCAGGGTGAATACCCAATACCCGCCGCCTCGGCCATCTCAATTACAGCCGAGTCGTGCTCGTCGTCCACCAGCATCCGGGCAGCCACGCGATCATCCAAGGGGCCTGCAACCTCACAGGTCGAAAGCACGCCGGCGCGCGCGGCGATGGCGTCGAGCGTTCCCTCGCCACCATCTGCCAGCGGCAAAGCGCCCAGCTCGGCATCGGGCCACACACGGCACACGCCTTCGGCAACGGCCTTCTCCGCCTGCGCGCTCGAAACGCTGCCCTTAAAGGAATCGATCGCCAGCAGCACACGGCGGGGCCGGCGCTGCACGGGGCCATAGTTGAACGTCTCGCCGGCGAGATCTCCAACACCCGCAAGCGCCTCGGCGTGAGCCGCATGCGCCTCAAGGTTCAAACCGCAACCGACACCGTCAACACCGCGCAGGCCAGCAAAATAGCTGCTCAGCACCTCGCGACATTCGCCTGCCAGCACGCCGGCGGTCACATTAAACCGATGGTTCAGGCGCGAATCGGCATTCAGGTCATACAGCGAACCCAAGGCGCCCGCCTTGGCATCGGTCGCGCCATACACGCAGCGCCCCACGCGCGCGTTGACCATAAGCCCCGCGCACATGCAGCAGGGCTCGAGTGTCACATAGACGGTGCAGTCGGAAAGACGCCAGCGGCCAAGCGTCTGAGCGGCGGCGCACAGTGCCGCAAACTCGGCATGCGCCGCAGGATCCTGGTCGAGCTCGCGGCGATTATGGGCCCTCGCGACAATCTCGCCCGCGCGCACCACTACGGCTCCGATGGGCACCTCGCCCACCGCCGCGGCGGCACGCGCCTCGGCCAGCGCCTCGCGCATGAACTTCTCATCGATTCCGGTGCTCGTCATCGTCCGCCCTCCCTGTTGGAAATCCAAAACGATGCTATCATTACGACTCACGGAGAGATGGCAGAGCGGTTGAATGCGGCGGTCTTGAAAACCGTTGAGCGCGAGAGCGTTCCGGGGGTTCGAATCCCCCTCTCTCCGCCACCTTAGTGATTCACCGGCGTCATGGTGCGCTCAAACAGCGCATCGACCACGTCGGCCATCTCGGGTCGACGCTCAAGATCGTGGCCCGATTCCCACCAATTTGTGAACAATCGAATAATGCCACCGGCGATAAACTCCGATGTCGTCTCGAGCGAAACGGGCGCCAGGGCATCTTCGGCAAGCGAGCTCATCACACGCTCGCGGATGGAACGCGCAATGCGGTCGCAAATCATGCCGGTCAGCATGCCCGACATGCTGCTGGCCAAAAGGTTATCCATGAGCTGCTCATGCGCCAGAATCATATTCATGGCATCGTCAAAGACCTCGTGGCGAAGCGCCTGTACGTCATCAAGCGGCTCCGCGTCCGCTGCATCGGTCCGGTTTTGCGGCAGACCTGTCATAAGCTCATCGATATAGAAGGCAAAGTAATCGTTTTTATCGCGAAAATGCTTATAGAACGTCGTGCGGCGAATCAGGGCCCGGTCGCAAAGCATGGCAACCGTCAAATCCTCAAACCGATGCTCTTCCAAGAGCTCGGTAAAAGCATCGAACAGGGCACGATAGGTTTTCTTGATGCGAAGGTCCATCCATATCGCCATCCTCAAGGTGTAGACAGCATTCCTTAATTTGTCGCATATCTTACACCTGTACCACCCATTCCATGTTGGCGCCCCCTCCTTGGCGGAAACATAACGCTTACCGGAAAGTTCGGTATCGCCAAAGGTTGCGGGTATACTAGTAGCGTTACACCAACGGCAGCCGGCGCAAAACGCCGCTGCCATTCGAAACGGAGACATCATGCTTCCCGTCATCATCGGTATCGTTGTTGTCGTTGTGATCGCCAGCGCCATCGCCGGCATCTACAACAACATGGTCACCAAGCGCAATCGCATCGATAATGCCTGGCAGAACATCGACACGCAGCTGCAGCGCCGCAACGACCTGATCCCTAACCTGGTCGAGACCGTCAAGGGCTACGCCAAGCACGAGCAGGACACGCTCGCCGCCGTAGTCAACGCGCGCAACGCCGCCGTGAGCGCCACCACCCCCGAGGCCAAGATGGAAGCGGACAACGTGCTGACCGGTGCGCTGCGCCAGCTCTTTGCCGTCGCCGAGGCCTACCCCGACCTTAAGGCAAATACCAACTTTACGCAGCTCCAGTCCACGCTCGAGGACACCGAGAACAAGGTGAGCTACGCGCGCCAGAGCTACAACGATTGCGTGCTCAGCTACAACAACGCCATCCAGACGTTCCCGGCCGTTATCTTTGCCGGCATCTTCCAGTTTAAGGAGCGCCAGGGCTTCGAGGCCGCCGAGGCCGCCCGCCAGGCACCGACCGTCAAGTTCTAACAATCACGGCCGAGTCTTAAGCCAGCTCATCAACCCTTTGGGGCCCAAGGCACAAACCTTGGGCCCTTTTCTTATCCACGCACAACGCGCGGCCAATAGGCCGCGCACCATCTTTACTTCAGATCTATATTGCCCGTAACGGCAGCACCGAGGTAACGCAGGCCCGAGGGCAACCTGCCTTTCCGGCGCACTCCGCAGGACGAAAGAACCTCCGCCGCACGAAGTGCGCAGCGGAGGTTCTTTCATGTCCGAGGACGCGCCGGAAAGGCAGGTTGCCCTCGGGCCGGACATACAAGGCAGCTTACGCGACGGTGTAAACCCAGTTGTGCTTATCCTCGACAGCACCGGACTGGATACCAGTCAGGGTCTCGCGAAGCTTCTTCATCACGGGGCCGATCTCGGTGCAGCCAGCCGGGAAGGTCACGGTCTCATCGGCACCATAGACCTTGTTGTCGATCTCGCCCACCGGGGAGATGACGGCAGCGGTGCCGCACAGGCCGCACTCCACAAAGGTACCGGCCTTGACCTCGGCCCACTCGACGGGACGCTGATCGACGGTCATACCCAGATCCTCGGCAACCTGAACGAGCGAACGACGGGTGATGGAGGGCAGGATGGAGTCGGTGTGCGACTGAGGAACGACGAGGGTGCCATCCTCCTTCACGAACAGGACGTTGGCGCCACCGGTCTCCTCGACATAGGTGCGGGACTCGGAGTCAAGATACAGGTTCTCGGCATAACCCTCGCGGTGTGCTTCCATCGTGGGCTTGAGGGACATGGCGTAGTTCAGGCCGGCCTTGATGTTGCCGGTGCCATGCGGGGCCGCGCGGTCGTACTCGGAAACGCGCAGCTTAACGGGCTTAAGGCCGCCCTTAAAGTACGGACCGACCGGAGTCACGAGAATGCGGAACGTGTACTCAGGAGCGGGAGCCACGCCAATCACGTCACCGGAGCCGATCATAAACGGGCGCACGTACAGGGTCGCACCGGAGCCGAAGGGCGGAACCCAGGCGGCGTTGGCAGAAACAACCTGCTTGACGGCCTCAACAAACTTGTCCTTGGGGAACGGGGGCATCTCGAGGCGCTGGGCAGAGTTGTACATACGCTCGGCGTTCATATCGGGGCGGAAGCAGACGATGCTGCCGTCCTCGGCGGTGTAGGCTTTCAGGCCCTCAAAGACCTCCTGGCAGTAATGGAAGATGCCGCCGCACTCGGAGACATGCAGGGTGTGGTCGGTGGTCAGGCCGCCCTCGTCCCACTCGCCATCCTTCCAATGGGCCTCGTAGCTGTAATCGGTCTTCATGTAGCCAAAGCCGAGGCTACCCCAATCGATATCCTTCTTCTCGACAGTCATGTGTCGCTCCTTACATACACAGTTGCATACTCGCGAACTCGCACGCAAGGACCGAGGCCGACCGCGTCGCAACGTCGCACGCCCGGAGCGTAGAGCCGGACGGGACACGCGGACAACACCAAAGCCCATGGCACGTCGATTCGCATGCACGAGATTGTACTCCCCGCACACGCCTGACAAAACGCTTTTCTTTAACTAAGTAAAGTATTTTCATTCAACCGAAGCTAAAGAGGCCCGCCACCGCAAGCAGTGGCGGGCCTCAACGACACAGTTTGTGCGCTGCCTCGAGCTATGCGTTCTTTTTGCCCAGCTTAGCCTTAACCAAGCCGACCACGGTCGGAATGATCGACACGGCGACGATGCCGATAATCAGCAGCTCAAAGTGCTCCTGCACAAAGGGAATGCCGCCAAAGAAGTAGCCCAGCAGCGTAAAGACCGTCGACCAGGTAATGCCGCCCAGCACGTTAAAGATAACGAAGTTGCGCCAGTGCATGCCGCCCATGCCGGCGATAAAGGGCACAAAGGTGCGGATAAACGGGAAGAAGCGACCCAGGAAGATGGCCAGGTGACCCCACTTGTCCAAGAAGTCCTCGGACTTTTTGATGCGCTCGGGCGTCATGGCCTTCACCTTGCCCGAAGCGATAATCTTTTTGCCAAAGAAATGGCCAATCATAAAGTTGCACTGATCGCCCAAGATGGCAGCAGACCATGCGACGGCCAACAGAGCCACGATGTTAAAGCCGCCGTTATGGGCAAAGAAACCCGAGGCGAACAGCAGCGAATCGCCGGGAAGGAACGGGAAGAATACCACGCCCGTCTCGATGAAGATGATCAGGAACACGCAGCCGTAGGCCATAAGCGGGCCGGCGGCAATCCAACTGGCGATCGCGGTGCGCGGATCCTTAAGCAGCTCGGCAATGAAATTGATGAAACCCATGAAGTAAAACCTCTCAGTTGTGGGCGCGGACACGTCCAAGTTGACCAGTATACGGTTGCGGCACGAGCACGGGTCAAACCCCTCAAAAGTCTTACTTCATTACCAGCAAGTTTGCATAACTGACACCTGTCGCGCAATGCCGCCAAGATTGTCCTTCCTAATCCCTAGCGAATCGCTATACTTTATTGAATCGCATTGCCATGGCGCTAAGGGAGGGCGGCCGGTGAGCTTTATCAATACCATTCGCGAGGACATCAAAACCGTCCAGGCGCAAGACCCCGCTGCGCAAAACGGTCTGGTCATCTTCCTGTCCTACCCCGGCCTGCACGCCAAGTGGAACCATGTGCCCGAGCACTGGCTGTGGGAACATGGCCATCGCTCGCTTGCCCGCGTGCTCTCGCAAATCACGCGCCATATTACCGGCGTCGAAATTCACCCTGCCGCACAGATCGGCAAGCATTTCTTTATCGACCACGCCATGGGCGTCGTCATCGGCGAAACCACCGTCGTGGGCGACAACTGCGTGCTCTACCAGGGCGTTACGCTCGGCGGCACCGGCAACGAGACCGGCAAGCGCCACCCCACCCTGGGCAACAACGTTACCGTGGGCACGGGCGCCAAGGTACTCGGCAACATTCGCATCGGCAACAACGTCAAGATCGGCGGCAACTCGGTTGTCGTCAAGGACGTGCCCGACAACTGCACCGTCGTGGGCGTGCCGGGACGCATCATCAAACGCAACGGCTGCCGCGTGTTCGAGGAGAGCTTCGATGCCAAGCAGCATCGCGAGTACATGCCCGATGACGCCGCCGAGCAGTCCGCGCTCAACCGCCAAGGCATCACCGAGAATGCCCGCCGCGTCAAGGAACTCGAGCGAGAGGTGGCCGAGCTCAAAGCCCTCGTCACGAAGCTCATGGACGAACGCTAGAAGCGGACGGCTACCGACAACATTGACGTCAACGCAAAGGCGCGCCAGGGAATTCATCCCCGGCGCGCCTTATTTGTGATGTGACAAAGGGGCTGCCCCTTTGTCAAATTATGCGAACTGGCTCAGATAGAGGTCGGCGTAAGCGCCCTCGGCAGCCAGCAGCTCCTTGTGCGTACCCTGCTCGATAATGTTGCCATGATCCATGACCAAGATCAGGTCGGCATCCACAATTGTCGACAGGCGATGCGCGATCACAAAGCTCGTGCGCCCGCGCATAAGCGCGTCCATGGCACGGCCGATGGCAAGCTCGGTACGCGTGTCCACGCTCGACGTCGCCTCGTCCAAGATGAGAATCGCCGGGTTGTTGAGCAGCACGCGTGCGATGGTCAGCAGCTGGCGCTGACCTTGGCTGATGCTTTCGGCATCGTTGGCCACATGCGTGTCGTAGCCCTGCGGCATGGTGCGCACAAAGAAGTCGACCTGCGCGGCGCGGGCGGCAGCCACGATCTCGTCGCGCGTTGCCTCGGGGCAGCCGTATGCGATGTTTTCGGCAATCGTGCCATCGAACAGCCAGGCGTCCTGCAGCACCATGCCAAACTGCTGCCGCAGCTCGCCGCGATCCATGCGGCTCGTATCCACGCCGTCGAGCGTAATACGCCCGCCGTCAATCTCGTAGAAGCGCATGAGCAGGTTGATGAGCGTGGTTTTGCCCGCGCCCGTGGTTCCCACCACGGCGATCTTCTGGCCCGGCTCGGCGGTAAACGACACGTCGCGCATGAGCGGCTTGTCGGGCGCGTAGCCAAAGCGCACATGCTCAAAGGCAACGCGGCCCTCCACGCGACCCGGTAGCTTGGCGGCCTCGCCCGGCTGCGGATCAGCCTCCATCTCGGGCTCATCGAGCAGGTCGAACACGCGCTCCGCACTCGCCAGCGCGCTCTGCAGCGAGTTGAAGGTAAACGACAGCTGCGTCATGGGCTCGGATGCCTCGTAGATAAACTGGAAGAACGCCTGGAACACGCCGACGGTCATGTGGCCGGCAACCAGCATGCTGCAGCCCACAATCGCAATCACGATCTGTGCCAGGCGGCCGATAAAGCGCACCGCGGGGCCGACGGCGTTAATCATAAAGTCGGCCTTGGCACTCACGCGTGCCAGCTCGCCCGAGGCCTGGTGCACCTCGGCAGAACTCTGACGCTCGCGGTTAAACGCGCGAATCACCAGACGACCCGAGTAGCCTTCCTCGACTGCACTCGTAATCTTGGACACCCACTCCTGGCGCTCGCCGGTTACGTCATGCGTACGGCGCGAGACCACCTTGGTCACCAGCAGCGACAACGCCGTAAAGAACAAAAAGACCAGCGTAAGTGGCACACTGAACACAAACATCACGCCCACAGCGCCCACTACCGTACCAATCGACACCAGCAGCTGCAGCAAGCCGCGCTGCATGCTCTCGGACATCTTGTCCAAGTCATTGGTCGCGCGGCTGACGACCTCGCCGGGACGATGTGCGTCAAAATAGGCGAGCGGCAGACGATTGAGCTTTTGAGCGATGCGGTTGCGCAGACGCAGGTTGAGGCGTTCGGCCACGCTCGACATCAAAAAGCTCTGGAGCGCGTAGAACGAGGCAGCGGCCGTCCAGATCATAAAGTAGATGAAGATGGTCCTGCCGCAGTTCTCCCAGGTGATGTTGAAGGAGGTGTCGTTGGCAAACGCCACCTGAATGTGGCCCCACAGCTCATCGATCACGCGGGCGCTATATGCCGGCGCAGCGGTGTTAAAGATGGCATAGAACACGATGCTCGCGAACACGATATAGAAGCGCCAATGGTCACCGGCATCCTCGCTCCACAGGCGGCGCACCGTCGCCCAGGTGTCGCGGGGTTTCTCGTCCTCGTCCTCGTCGTCCACATCGCGCATGCGCTCTGCCTCAGCGCGGGCGCGCTCGTCCTCGGCGCGTTCGTTTTCCTCGTAGAGCGCTTGGCGGCGAGCCTCGCGCTCGGCTGCAGCCTTGGCGGCCTCGTCCAGCTCGGGTGCTACGGCAGCTGTTTCCTCAACAAGCCCCGTGGCAACGGCGTCATCAACGCTGGCCTGCTTCCTGAGCTCCTCGGTCATGCTACTCACCTCCCTTCATTTGCGATTCCGCGATGGCTCGGTACACCTCGCAGGTTTCCATAAGCTCGCCATGCGTGCCCAGGCCCACAACCTCGCCGTCCTTGAGCACGACGATCTGGTCGGCGTGCAAGATCGTCGAGATGCGCTGCGCGATAATGAGCACCGCAGCGTCACGCGTCTCGTTTTGCAACGCATGGCGCAGGGCGGCATCGGTCTTAAAGTCCAGGGCCGAAAAGCTGTCGTCGAAGATATATAGATCGGCATGCTTCATGAGCGCACGGGCGATTGCCAGACGCTGGCGCTGACCGCCCGAAAAGTTCGTGCCGCCCTGCGCCACCGGAGTGTCGAGCCCCTGCGGCTGATCGAGTACAAAGGTGCTCTGGGCAACCTCAAGCGCGTGAAGCATGTCGGCCTCGGTCGCGCCCTCATTGCCAAAGCGCAGATTGCTTGCCACGGTGCCCGAGAACAGCCATGCCTTTTGCGGCACATAGGCAATGCGCCCGCGAATCTCGCCTTGCGAAAGCTCGCGCAGGTCGACGCCGTCCAGGCGAATGGCGCCCTTGGTGGCGTCGTGAAAGCGCAGCAGGAGCTTGGCCACCGTCGACTTGCCCGAACCCGTCGAGCCGACGATCGCGGTCGTCTGACCGCGGCGACAGGTAAAGTTCAGATCGCGCAGCGTGTCCTCGTCGGCGTCGTCAAAACGAAACGACATATGATCGAACACAGCGACCACGTCGGCACTGTCAACAGGCTCCGCCGCGCACGTATCCAGCGTGCGCTTGCCGTCCACAATGCTCGGCTCAATCTCCAACACCTGTTGCGCGCGGTTGAGGCACGCCGCAGCGCGCGGAAGCGTCAGAATCACCATCTGCGCCATCATCACAAAGAAAAGGATCAGGATCGCGTATTCCAGTACGGCCGAGATGCTGCCGATTTGCATGGCGTGGGCGCCCACGCGGTTGCCGCCAACCCACAGCACCGCCACCTCGGCGATGTTCATCAAAAAGAAGCTGGAGCTGTCGAGCCCCACAAACAGGTGGTTGACCTTAATGGCGTTGTCCGCGTAATCGCTAAATACCTCGTCCAGGCGTTGCTCCTCGTGGTGCTCCTTATTGAAAGCGCGGATGACGCGAACGCCCACGATGTTCTCGCGCAGCACCACGTTCATACGATCGATAAAGCTCTGAAGGCGCATAAAAATCGGCGCGGCGTTAGCCACCGTAAAGACCGCCGCCACCAGCACGATCGCAACCACCACGCCCAGCAGCGTTCCCATGGCGGGATCGATGAACCAAGCAAATATGATGCCCGCGACGGCCAGGAATGGCACCGGCAGCACCAACTGAATCGTCTGAAGGATTGCCTGCTGAATCACGTTGATGTCGTTGAGTGAGCGTGTGATCATCGATCCGGTACCAAAGCGCTCAAAGTCGCTGGCCGCGAGCTCGAGCGATTTGTCGTACACGGCATTGCGGATATCGCAGGCCACGTTGGCGGCCAGGCGCGCCGAAAGATAGCAGCCCAGCACCGTGCCGCCGCTAGCCATGCTGGTCGCGATAAACATGTATAGGCCGTTACGTAAAATGTAGTCGACATCGCCCGTGGTAATTCCGGTGTTGACCATGTTCGCCAGCATCGTGGGAACCAACAGCGTACCGACGTTATCTATCAGCACCGCAAACAGCGTCACCGCAATCAGACCGCGGTACGGCCTCATAAACCTCATTAAGAGTCGCATGTGTCCCCCTCGCCCTTATCGTCAGCCTCGTTCTCGGCGGCCACTTGCCGTTTAAATGCCTCGCACTCTTCGTTAAGAACATGGGAGAACTTACCGACCAAGCGCATGATCTCGCGCTGTTCCCACGGCTCGAGCGCCTCGAATGCCTGTTGTTCGGCTTTTTGCGCCGGCAATGCGTAGCGCTTGGCAAACTGCACGCCTTCTTCGGTCAGTCGCACAACCTTGTTCTTACGACTGCCCTCGGCAAACTCCAATGTCGCAAGCCCTCGCGCCCTAAGCGTCTTAATCGCCGAATTGATGGTCTGTTTGCTGTAGAACCATTCACTCGTCAGCCGACTCACGGCAACGCTTCCGCCCGCTGCACTCGTGTCGACGAGCATCCAGAAGGCGCAGTCCGAAAGACCGCAGGTGCGTGCGAACTCCGAATAGATACGGTCAAGCCCGTTGAGCATCCGGTCGAAATCGACCAAGCTAACTGCACTATTCATCTCTCCCACCATTCGATTGTCCGAGTTTTGACCAATTTATATCTCTACATTAGTCCGAGTTTTGACTATCGTCGATATCTCTACATTAGTCCGAGTTTTGACTATCGTCAATAAGCTCGTTGCTTATGGTCGGCTCCACATAAGCATATCGACAAAAAAGACCGCCGGCGCGGGGGCGGCGCCGGCGGTTGCGAGAGAATATCGATTGTTGGCTGTTAAGCAGCGACGGCCTCGTAGACCGTAGCGCCCGCAAAGCTGTCGTGCAGGCTCTTGCCGCAGATCCAAGGCAGCTCGACGACCTCGCAGACCGTGTTGACCAGCTCGGAGCAGTCAGTAAAGTGGCCCTTATCGTTGAGGGCCTCGCAATCCTGAACACGCCAATAGCCATCGGTGTGCGTGATGTAGTACTCATGATCGTTGATCGACACGAAAGCGCGCGTCTTGGAACGCAGCAGCTTCAGAAATCCTTCGAAGTCGGTCTCGACGACATCTCCAGCCTGGAACATGATGTTACCTCCTGGCCCGGCGCCACCATGGCGCGTTGATAAACGTTGGTGCTCCTTTAGTAAAACCTTTATCAGAGCTTATGCGCGCATCATTTAGGCAAGTGGTAAAAAACCGCAGGGTAGACGGGATAAAACGTTTAACCATCCCACCGGTTTGTCACATTCTGGCTGAAGTTTTATGCAAACCAACTTTTCCACTTGGTAGCTTGCATTGTTTGGGGCCGACTGCGCGATTACGGTTTTGGTTCGGCGGGTAAGAACGAGGCATCGAAACCAACGTCAGGAGGACCCATGGAGACCATCGAAGCGCTCATCCACCGCCGCAGCTGCCGCAAATACAGCGAGCGCCCTGTCGAGGCCGAGAAGCTCGCACGCATTATCGAAGCCGGCCAGTACGCGCCGAGCGGCATGGGACGCCAGCCGGTCACGTTCGTCGCCGTCACCGACCCCGCAACCGTCGAGCGTCTCTCGCAGCTCAACGCCCAAGTTATGGGCAGCGAGGGAGATCCCTTCTACGGCGCCAAGACCGTTGTGGTGGTGCTCGTCGACCGCAGCGTACCCACGCACCTGGAAGACGGCTCGCTCGCCATGGGCAACCTGCTCAACGCGGCCTATGCGCTGGGCGTCGATTCGTGTTGGATCCATCGCGCCCACGAGGTCTTTGACTCACCCGAGGGACTGGAACTGCTGACCAAGTGGGGTCTGCCCGCCGACGGAAGCTTGCGCGGTGTGGGCAACTGCATTCTGGGCTACGCCGAGGACGCACTCCCCAAGGCCAAGCCTCGCCGCGACAACGTGGTGTACGTCAGGTAGACAGTTCCGCCGTTCTACCGAACGGCGGACCCGCTGAAAGGCCCCGTCCCAAATTTGCTGCCCCACTCGCAACTTATCTTGCCGATGGAGTTGTCGTCGTTTCGTTCGTGTGAGTCGTTTTGGCGCCGTCGTCTTGCTCGCCTTCGTCCTTTTGAGCATCGGCAATGGTGGCAGCAGCTGCGACCATACCGCGCTGGGGCGCCACACCCGTCTGGTCTCGTGCGCCTTCAACAAGCTCCGTGCCAACATGCGCGAGCTCGGGCGATTTGAACATCGTGCCCGGGCTCGCGCCGCCGCCGGCATAGCCAAGCGCCGCGAGCGCGATGACAATCACCGCAACAACGACCGCGATCGGAACGTAGCGATGCCAGCCTGCAGGATTGAGGCCGCTGCGGCGGGCAGCACCGCGGCTAATGTAGCCAAGCGTGCCATCGTGCTTGAGCTTTGAGCCCACCACGCGCCTTCGTCCCCATAACGAGGATTCGGCCTGCATGGCCAAGCGAGCGCTTGCCGAAGGATAGCCATATTTTGTGCGCTTGAACGAGCCGTCGAACCCCGAGGCGCTTTTGCCCCACGTCCGCGAAGTCGTACGTCGGCTGACCGGCGCCGCACTTCGCTTTGTTCGGTTCGGTTTTGAAGTCTCCGCCATACTCCCCCGCACGCCGTAACACAATCGAAACAATGCTTCTTTGGACTGTAGCACATGCGACGCACGCGGTCACGGCGCCTCGCTCAGCGGTCGTTGTCCTTCAGCAGGCGCCATAAAGTCGTGCGGCTTATACCGAGCACCTCTGCCGCACGTGTCCTGTTGCCGTGAAGGTGCTGCAGGACCAACCGCGCGATATCGCGCTCGGTATCGGCCAGTGGACGCAAGATATACAGATCGCTATCGAGCGTCGGGGCACCAAAGGTCGCGGTCTTGATAACGTCCTCCTGGGCGAGCACCTCTTTCGCCACGGCACGCTCCACCGTTCCCGCCCCCACTAATATATAGAGTCGTTCAGAGACTTCACGCAGCTGCAAGTAGTTGCGGGGCCAACGGTACGCATCGAGCGTCTCTACCGCGGCGGCGGACAACATGGGGGCACCCGTCTTAAACATATCTGCCAGATACTTCAGGTAGCACGCAGTCTTTTTCGACGCGCCGCCCTGCTCGGCAATCGCAGGCGCCACGCTCACTGCACATGCCAAGCGCTCGGTCACAAAGGCAGCCTGGTCGCTTTCGCCACCACCCGGCATATCGTTTGCCGTCAACACCACATGGCAACGAGTTGCGAGCGCCGTGTCGATCATTGCGGACACGAGCTCGCGCAGGCGCTGGGGCCCAACGGCATGCCAGCCGCTCACGCATAGCGTCAGCCCCGTTTGGAATAGCGGCGATTCGGAACTTTTGAGCAGATGGCGCCAACCGCGATCCGTAAGCTCATCGAGCGCAATGGACACAAAGGGCTGATCGGCATAGGGCCCATCCAGGTACAGGCGTTTTGCAATCTGGTCCTGCCCCGCGCCCAGTTCACCCTCGAGCATAAGGGGCACCCCGCGTGCGTAGCTCTCCCGTACGGGGGCAGCGACCGCTGCCGCATCTTCGACGATGCCGTACGTGCTCGACTCGTAGCGAGCCTCGACTTCGTCGGCATTGAGCCACTCGATGCCCGCATGCGTCGCAGCGGCGCGCACCTCATGCGCCACGACTACCCAAAGCGCTCCGCGCTCCTTGGCCGTCGGGCGCACCGTCAAGCTCAACCGCACGCCCTCGTGGCCCATCACCAGGCGTGCCCCATCGCCCACGCGAGCGAGACGCTCGGAAACAAAAGCAGCGATATCCTGCTCGAGCGCCGCGTCACTCATAGTCGAGATTACAACGCCACCGCGCCCGTCGATTGCCAGCGCCGATGCTCCGGCTGCGGACAATGCCTCAATCAGAATCTGCAGCTTGGCATCGCTGTCCATGGTTCGCCCCGTCTCCAACCGCGGCCCCATCTGAGACCCGGCATCTCAAGTGTTTCAAAATTGAACGATAATGTTCACTAAACACTATAGGGCCTGCGGTGCCTTCTTGCGAGTATATGAATTGCCCCGCATCGCCATCCTGGGGGGGCGATAAGAGCTCTTCGGGACCTATCAACCTGCGGACAAGCCATACCCGCAAGAGCTCCTATCGCTCCACCGTGAGAATGCGCTCGCCAGCACGCAACACGCAAATCAGCTACTTCTCTACCAGATTCCCAGCACGTGCTGCATTCCCAAACTCATGCATGCAATGCCAATCCAGCAGCAAAAGCCCAACGCGATAGGCTTTCCGCCCTTTTTGACCAGCTCGACGATATCGGTATTAAAGCCAATAGCCGCCATGGCCATCACAATAAAGAACTTCGACAGCTCCTTGATGGGCGCCGTAATGGACGCGGGAAGCTGAAGCACCGTGGTGATCACGCTCGCCAGCACAAAGAACAGCACGAACATGGGAAACGCTCGTTTAAGCGAGAACGTGCTTTTGGCGTCGCCGCCGGCCTTGCGCGCCAGATGCATCTGCCAGCATGCGAGAACCAACGTAATGGGAATAATGGCCAGCGTCCTGGTGAGCTTAACCACCGTGGCGCTCTCGAGCACACTGGCGCCGGGATGCATGCTGTCCCAGGCGCTCGCCGCAGCCGTTACCGACGAGGTGTCGTTGATGGCGGTGCCGGCAAACAGGCCAAAGCCCTCGTTGGTCAGCCCGAGCATGCCGCCGAGTGTCGGAAACACGAGCGCCGCGATAACGTTAAACAGGAAGATGACCGAAATGGCTTGGGCAATCTCGCGATCGTCGGCATCGATGACGGGCGCGGTCGCAGCGATGGCCGAACCGCCGCAAATCGACGAGCCCACACCCACAAGCGTCGCAATCTTGCCCGGCACGTTCATAACGCGGCAGAGCACGAAGGCGATGACAAGCGAGGTCGAGATCGTCGCCACGATAATCGGCAGCGACTGGGCGCCCTTGGACAGAATCTGGGAGAGGTTCATGCCAAAGCCAAGCAGGATAACCGCGTATTGCAAGACTATTTTAGACGTATAGGTGACACCGGCGGCGAGCTGCTCGCGGCGATTCTTGGGAAAGACGAGCGCCAGGACCATGCCAAAGAGGATGGCAAATACCGGCCCGCCGACCACCTCAATCTGTTTGCCGAGCAACGTCGCGGGGATGGCGATAATCAGGCAGAACAAGACACCCTTCCAGCGCTCGCGTACGATATTTGCCAGTTGCATATGGGATTCCTTCTTTCTATTTCACGTTTGCGACGGCTTATGATACGGCAACATTGGGCACAGCTCTGCGCAAACAAAGACTAAGAAGCCGCAATAGTTCTTAGGCAACAGCCGAATTACCCACCGCGGAGAGCTGATTCGCGGCATAATTAACAGCTGATATATGAGTGTGATAGAACGGTTGTGAGGCACTATGGAAGAATCGATGCACGTCGGCGAGCAGGAAACGAGCCTACAGGACCAGTCCTACCACACCATTCGACGCAAAATCGTCTACCTGGACTACAAGCCGGGCGAAAAGCTAGGCGTCAAGCAGCTTTGCGACGACCTGGATATGGGGCGCACCCCTGTGCGCGAGGCACTGGTGCGCCTGGCGCAAGAGGGCCTGGTGCGCACCGTGCCCCAAAGCGGCACCTATGTCTCGCCCATCAACCTCACCTTTGCCGAGAGCGCCTGCTACATTCGCGAACACCTGGAAAAACAGGTGATTGTGGAGTGCTGCGCCCGTGCCACCTCGGCAGGCATCGAGCAGCTCGACCAAGCCATCGCGCTGCAGGAAAAGGCCATGGCCGAAGAGGATCGCATCGGATTCTTTTTAAGCGACAACCTCATGCACCGCATGATCTTTAGCATCGCGTGCCGCAGCACCGTGTGGTCGTGGCTCGAGGCGACCAATGCCGACCTGGAGCGCTTCCGCTGGCTGCGCGCCGCCACGCAGAGGCTCGACAATCAGGAGATTGTTAACGAGCACAAGCAAATCCGCCGCGCCATCGCCGGCCGCGACCCCATCGAGGCGAGCTTTTTGGTCAGCAAGCACCTGCATATGATGTTCCGCAACCAGACCGAGGTCCTGGACCAATATCCCAAGTACTTCGAGACCAGCAAGCTCCGCTAACCTGCCAAAAAGGGACAGGTTTATTTCGGCAGGTTTTATCTGGGCAAATGCAACAAGGCCCGGCTCCGCCGCAACGGAGCCGGGCCTTGGTCGGCAGAACGGCGGAACAACAATTACTCGACAGTAACGCTTTTCGCCAGGTTACGAGGTTGGTCAACGTCGCAACCGCGCAGGATGGCCACCTCGCGGGCGAGCAGCTGCAGCGGAACGCTCGCCGTGATGGGGCTGAACACGTCACGGACGGACGGCACGCGAATGATGCAGTCGGCAATCTTGTTGATTTCCTCATCGCCCTCGGTAGCAACGACGATGACCTTGGCGCCGCGAGCCTTGCACTCCATGAGGTTCGACACCGTCTTATCGTACGTTGCGCTCTTGGTTGCCACCGCGATGACAGGGAAACCCGGATCGATCAGCGCGATGGGGCCGTGCTTCATCTCGCCGGCGGCATATGCCTCGGCATGCAGGTAGCTGACCTCCTTGAGCTTAAGCGCGCCCTCATAAGAAATGGCGGCGCCCATGCCGCGACCCACGAACAGCGCGGACTGCGCGTCCTTGCACACAAGCGCGGCCTCGTGCACGGCCTCGGTCTGCGTATCCAGGATCCACTGGATCTGCTCGGCCGTATCGGAAAGCTCGCGGAACAGCATGCGCGTCTGCTTGGTGGTCAAGCGGTACTTGACCTGCGCCAGCAGCAAGGCCAAAAGCGTGAGGCTCACGACCTGACCGATGAAGCTCTTAGTCGAGGCGACTGCAATCTCCTTGTTGGCCTTGGTGTAGATGACGCCGTCGCTTTCGCGCGCCACCGGGCTGCCCACCACGTTGGTGATGCCAAAGACCTTGGCGCCCTTGATGCGCGCATCGCGAATGGCGGCAAGGGTGTCGGCCGTCTCGCCCGATTGGGACACGGCCACGACGAGCGTCGTCGGCGTGATGATGGGGTTGCGGTAGCGGAACTCGCTAGCCGCCTCAACCTCGGTAGGAATACGAGCCCAGCCCTCAATAAGGTTCTTGGCGATGAGTCCGGCGTGGTAGCTGGTGCCGCAGGCAATCACATATACGCGGTCGATATCGTTGAGCTCCTCGAGCGAAAGGCCCAGCTCGTCGATATCGAGCTCGCCAGCAGGCGTCATGCGGCCCACCAGCGTGTCGCGCACCACGCGCGGCTGCTCGTGAATCTCCTTGAGCATAAAGTCGGGGTAGCCACCCTTTTCGGCCATGTCCAGATCCCAGTCGATATGGGTAACCTTGGGCTCAATCACATTGCCTGCCTCGTCGGTATACTCGACGCCTGCGGGCGTGAGCTTGGCAAACTGGCCGTCCTCGAGCACCACGACGTCGCGGGTTGCGTCGATGAGCGCGATCACATCGGAGGCAACATAGGAGCCGGTTTCGCCCACGCCGACTACGATCGGGGAATCCTTGCGGGCCACGGCGATTACGCCAGGCTCATCGGCGGAAACGGCGGCCAAGCCATAGGCGCCCACCACGTGGGTGCAGGCCTCGCGTACAGAGGTCATCAGGTCGTGTGTCTCGGTATAGGCCTCTTCGATCAGATGTGCGAAGACCTCAGTATCGGTCTCGCTCTTAAAGTGATGGCCGCGGCCCTCCAGCTCCTCGCGCAGCTCGGCGAAGTTCTCGATGATGCCGTTGTGGACGATGGCGATACGACCATCGCAGCTGGTGTGGGGATGGGCGTTAACGACCGAAGGCTTGCCATGAGTGGCCCAGCGGGTGTGACCGATGCCGCAGGTAGCGTCGCTGTCGATATTGGAAAGCTCGCTCTCCAGGCCCGCAACTTTGCCCACGCGGCGAATAACATCGAGGTGCGCCGCGGCGCCCTCGCCCACCTCGAGCGCGACGCCCGAGGAGTCATAGCCGCGATACTCCATACGTTTAAGACCCGTGACCAGGATGTTCTTTGCAATATCAGAGCCGGTGTAGCCGACAATTCCGCACATAGGATAAATCCCTTCGTCCGCGTGACTGCAAAACGTCCACGCACATGGGGCGCTGAGACGCATAACGTTCGAGTATTGTACTCACACAAACGCAAGCTGATATACCAGAAGTGGTATCTTAAACTGGATACCACTCGATGCACACACCCTACCACCACAACGGTGACAGGCACCTTTGCGGTGGTTGGCACTCCCCTAGGGACGCAGGCGGCGTTCGAGCCGATTGCCCAGGGCCGTGAGTGCCATAACAATGACGTAGTAGACCACGGCCACCACTAAAAACGGTTCAAAGGCTCGATAGGTGAGCGCCTGCACGCTCTGGGCGGCGCGCATCATATCCATCAGGCCGATGGTTGCCACCAGCGAGGAGCTCTTGAGGACCGTGATCACTTCGTTGACCAGAGCAGGGGCAATCGAGCGCATCGCCTGCGGAACGATGATCTTGCGCATCATGGGAACATAGCGAAGCCCGATGGCCCGAGCGGCATCGTACTGCCCCCGGTCAACGCCCTCGATACCACCGCGCACCGTCTCGGACACCGTCGCTGAGCCGTTGAGCCCCAGCGTAATGGCACCGGCGGCAAACATCGAAATTTTGAAGCCCGTGAGCTGCGGCGTCGCAAAGTACGCCAAAAAAAGTAACACGATGAGCGGCACGCCGCGAAAGATAGAGGTGTAGAAGTTGAGCACCGCACGCAATGGGCGACAGGGCAAAACCTTGAGCACGGCAATGAGAAAGCCCAGGACGAGTGCTATGGCCAGCGCGGCGGCCGTCACCTGACAGGTCACGACCAGGCCGCTCATAAACATCGGTATATATGGTTCTAGCAGTTCAAACTTCATCAGCATGCCCTTGGCGCGCGCCTCACCGGCTCGCTATTTTCCGGCAACCGTCGACGTACCGGAAGCGGAATAGTCGCCGTTCCACATGAAGTCGGCGCCCACATACTGCTTGATGCAGTCATCGATGGTGCCGTCCTCGAGCATCTCGCCGATGCATTCGTCAAGCGCCGCGACAAATCCGGCACCCTTCTTGGCCATCAGGCGGTACACGCCCACGTGATCGCTCGTCTCGGAGCGATCGAGCAGGCCCAGCACCAGGCCCTCATTCGCATCGCGCATGGACTGGCCCTCGGCGCCGTCACACAGGTAGGCATCGATGCGCCCGGCGAGCACCTCTTGCAGGCACTGGTCGCCACCGTCGTACGTGTGAATATCAGCATCGGGCATGACCTTGGCGATGAACTTGTTCTGCACGGTACCGGTGGTGCAGGCGATAGACTTGCCGGCGAGGTCCTCAACGCGCTTGACGGGATCGCCGCCGAGCGTGAGAACGCCCACAAGCGGCTGATAGTAGCCGCGCGTGAAGTCATAGGTCTGCTCGCGCTCTTCGTTGGAGCTCATCGCCATGGTAAAGGCCTTGTCATCGCTCTGCACCGATGCAAGCGTGGCGGCAAAGTCCTGCGGCTCAAAGTCGTAAGAAAAGCCCAGGCGCGAGGCCATCTCGTCGGCAATGGCGATATCCAGGCCGACAACCTTCTGCTTGCCGTCCGACTGCGTCTCCAGATAGCGATAGGGCGCAAAGGCATCGTCGCCCACAAAGGTGAGCTTGGCGCCCTTGATATCGTCGCCCGCAACCGCGGCAGAACCGGCGGCAGAGCCCTTGTCAGCGCCACTGCCAGCGCAACCGCTCGCCGCAACCATTGCAGCACCGGCGATCAAACCCAGGAAATCACGACGAGAAACAGCGCAAGTCATACCAAAGCCTTTCAATCTACGTTCAAAGCGGCTTCCATTGTAGACACTCCACCGTTTAACGCGCAGCCCAGCCGCGCCAAAACCACCACAAAGGGGGACAGGCACCTTTGTGGTGGTTCGGGTGTCTGACAACAAGCTCCGCCGAAACGTCTCAATCTGTAACATCTGGGGCGCCGAAAGAGGGTTTGCTGTTACAGATCGAGATTTTCCGCCCGGCCCCGGTGATCTGTCTCAATCTGTAACAGGTAGGTCTTGTTTTGTCGTCCAGATGTTACAGATCGAGACAATTGAAGGGCCAGGCAACGCGACCACCGCAAAGGAGGCAGCGCGCTGCGCCACCCTTGCGGTGGTTTGGTCTGGACTCCGGTGTTTGCCCAGATAAAACCTGCCAAAATAAACCTGCCCCTAATTGGTAGGTTTTGACACCCTGGGAACAGGCGATGCTACAATCTGACTCGTACTTGAAACGCATCAAAGGGGCCGCTATGGCAAAGGTAAAAATCAGCGACGTCGCGCGCGAGGCAGGAGTCTCGCTGGGCACGGTATCCAACGCGCTCAACCACCCCGAAAAGCTGCGCCCCGAGACCCTCAAGCTCATCAACGAGACCATCAATCGCCTTGGCTACCTGCCCAACCAAAGTGCTCGTCAGCTCGCGGGCGGCGCCACCAAGTCCTTTGGCCTGGTCCTCCCCCGTCTCGACCATGGCTTCTCGCTCCAAATTGCCAGCGGCGCCCATAACGAGGCCCGCAAGCACGGCTATGACCTGCTCATCGCCAACGCCGATAACGACGACATCCTCGAGGACCACTACCTGCGCTATTTTATGGGCACGCAGATGTCCGGCGTCATGGTTCAGCCTATGGCGTCCCCCGATTGGCACCCCGCAATGACCAAGATGCCCGTGCCGATCGTCCATCTGGACATCCACTGCTCCGAACCCGGTTACTACGTGGCCGCCGACAACGAAGCGCAAGGGCGCATTATCGCCGAGCTCGCCATCACCCGCGGTGCACGCCATATCACCGTTGTGGGTAGAGCAGCATTTATGCAACTCACCCTGCGCGTCCTTGGCATTCATAAGGCGCTCGCCCTGCACCCCGATATCAAGATCGAAGTCATCGACGCCGGCGAATGGAATACCGCTGCCGACGGCTACGGCATCGGCGCTCAGATTGCCGATCGCTCTTCCGACGAGCGCCCCGATTTTGTCATCGGCCTTACCGATGTATTGGCCTCGGGCGTTATCTCGGCGTTGACCGACAAAGGCACCCCCGTCCCCGAGCAGGTCCGCGTGGCCGGCTGCGACGGCAACCCGCTTGCATGGAGCGGCGCGGTCCCGCTCACTACGGTAGCGCCCCCGGGCTATGAGATTGGCCGCAAGGGTGTCCAACTGCTGATGGAGCAAATCGAGAACAAGGCCCCGGCAAAGACCAAGCATATCCGCGTCGGCTCTGCAGCGCGCACCGTCACCGCAGTCACCGCCGCCGAGGATATCAACCGCCAAGAACTGGTGCGTCCGTTCCTACTGGAGCGCGCCAGTACCCAGGCGAGCAGCCAAGCCGAAGCCACCGCCATCAACCTCGGCGCGTATCTATAGCACGTCGGCCAGTATGCCAAAACGCCGCTCAAGCAAAAGAGGCCCGACCATTGCCGGGCCTCTTTTGCTTGAGCGCAAAGACGGCCAATTGCTCGTTTCAGCTCCGCAATTGCCTAGCGCACGGCCTTGACCGCCGCCGTCAGATTGAACAACGTATCGAGCACGGCCTCGCAGCCATCCACCACGTCCTGCGGCAGCGGCACGATATCGGGGACGGCAAAGACGTGGCAACCGGCCGTAATGCCCGAGACGCAACCGTTACGCGAATCCTCGACCACGGCACATTCCTCGGGAGCGAAGCCCGCGCGCTCGCAGGCAAGCAGGTACATCTCAGGGTTGGGCTTGCCGTGCACGACGTCCTCGCCACAGGTCACCGTTTCAAACTTGTCAAAGAGGCCGACCATCTTAAGGTTGCGCTCCGCCGTAACGTGGCGCGACGACGTCGCAAGGCCCACGTGATAGCCCGCAGCCAGCAGCTCGTCTAGACACTCGGCGGCGCCGGCCTTAAGTTCCAGTTCGGTCTTGACCATCTCGTCGCGAATCTCCTTGTGGCGACGATAGATCGCCTCGGTGGTTTCGTGGCTGCCATAATGTTTATCGAGGATGTCCATAACATCGGGTAGCGTCCGACCGATAAACTGATGGATCAGCGCATCATCAATCGCGAGCCCCAGCTCAGCGGCGCCTGCCTTCCAGGCCTTAATCCCCAAACGCTCGGTATCGACCAGCGTTCCATCCATGTCAAAAATAACAGCCTTGATCATATCGGTCCCCCATCGACTCTCGCTGTCGCGTTGCTGCAACTCTACCGCATTTGGCAACTTGTATATAACGTATATACCATATTGCACTTTCGTTACACAGATAGAAGTCTTATGGCAAGTAACGCATTAGGATTATAGTTTTCGATCGAGTACTCAACGATAAGGAACGTTTCATGATTTTAGACACCACGGCACCCGCAGAGGAGCTTCAAGACAAGCTATCGGCGCTCGAGCAGCTGCTTTTGGCATACGGGCGCGTGGCTATCGGGTTTTCCGGCGGCGTTGACAGCAGCTTTTTGGCCGCCGTATGCGCCCGCGTCATGCCTACCAATACTCTTCTCGTCCATCTCACCACGCCGCTCATCGGCACGCCCGAGCAGGCTTCGTTTGAGCAGTCCGTTGATGGGCAGGCCAATGAGGGGCCGCATTTTAAGCTCCCCGTGCTCAATCTTTCGGTGGATCAGCTGCAGCTCCCCCAAGTAGCCTGCAACGATGCTAATCGCTGCTACCACTGCAAGCACGCCGGCTTTACCGCCATCGTCAACCACGCCAAGTCGCTCGGCTTTCCCACCGTCATCGATGGCAGCAATGCAAGCGATCGCGGTGACTACCGCCCCGGCATGCGTGCGGCAGAAGAGCTCGGCGTACGCTCACCCCTTATGGAGGTCGGCTTTACCAAGGACGAAGAGCGCGAGCTGCTGCGCGCATGGGGCTATCCCGTTTGGAACCTGCCGGCGGGAGCATGTCTTGCCACCCGCGTCCCCACGGGCGAGGAGCTTACGCGCGAGAAGGTCGATTTAATCTGCGCCTGCGAGGATTACCTACACGATCTTGATCTGGCACAGGTACGCGCGCGCTTGATCGGCGGCTGCATGCATATCGAGGCCGCACCCGCAGATGTCGCCAAGATTGCTGCCCTCGGTGGCAACGCCGTCGATGCCGAGGGCAAAACCCCGCTGTCCGCCGTTATCGAGTCCGCGCTGCGCGAACTGGGCTGCGACCATATCTCCCCCGAGGTCACCCCCTACATTCACGGCAACATGAACCTGTAGGTTGCGCCGTTTTACAAACGGCGCAACTGCTCGGCGCTGCACGGGCTCCGGGCACGGCAATCTGACGTTCAACTTCACGGGCGCGACCAAAAGGTCAGCGCCCGCTTGTTTCACGTCACCTTACCGCACCCGGAGCCCGCTCACTCGCATATGCTCAACCTGGACTGCGTTAACTGACCTACCAAAAAGGGACAGGTTTATTTTGGCAGGTTTTATCTGGGGAAACGCAAATAGGGCCGTGACACCCATACGGCGTCGCGGCCCTTTTCCTTGGAGAAGGATCAATTGATTGAACGGGATGACCGTTCTAGTCTTCGAGTCCGCTATTGATGAGCTCCGCAATCTCAACGGGATCGGTGCTCGCGCGCACCTTGTCACGGAAGCCGGCGTCCATCAGCATCACGGCAGCCTTGGAGAGCAGACGCAGGTGCGTAGTTCCGGCCTCGCCGGCGGGCACGTACAGCGCGAGCGCAACATCGACGGGCACCCCATCGAAGCTCGGCCATTCAACGGGCTCGGTCAGTTTAAGCACGGCAACGCCCGGCGTGTGGATCGCGTCGCTTTTGGCATGCGGAACGGCAAAACCGGCGACAAGGCCGGTCTCGGCCTCGTTCTCGCGAGCAATGAAGGCGGCCTCTACGGCAGATGCGTCATCGGCAAAGCCGAGCTCGATGGCCTGCTCGGACAAATAATGTAGGGCGTCCTCGCGCGAGGCGGCGGTATACCCGATTGTCACTTGGTTGGCAGATACAAATCCCATGGAAACCTTCCTTACAACACGGACCTGACCGCAGCTTCGATGCCGTCGGCGTCCAAACCGTACTTGTGCAGCAAATCGACCGCAGGGCCGGACTCGCCATACACATCGCGCACGCCGACGCGTCGCATCGGCACCGGATGCTGCTCTGCGAGCACCGAGGCCACGGCCTCGCCAAGACCACCGATAATCGAATGCTCCTCGGCGGTGACCACGCGACCAGTCTTCTTGGCGCTGGCAACCACCAGGCGCTCATCAAGCGGCTTAATCGTGTGCATGTTGATGACCTCGGCATCGATACCATCGGCAGCGAGCGCCTCGGCAGCCTCAAGCGCCTCGGCGACCATAAGGCCACAAGCGATGATGGTCACATCGGACCCCTCGCGCACGACCACGCCGCGACCAATCTTGAACTCATAGTCCTCGTGATCGTTGATGACCGGTGTTGCCAGGCGGCCGAAGCGCATGTAAACCGGGCCCTCAAACTCATAGGCGGCGCGCACGCATGCGCGAGCCTCGATGTCATCGGCGGGAACGATTACCGTCATACCCGGGATCGTGCGCATGAGCGCGATGTCCTCGCAGCACTGATGCGTGGCGCCGTCTTCACCGACCGAGATACCCGCATGCGTGGCACCGATTTTGACGTTGAGGTGCGGATAGCCAATGGAATTACGCACTTGTTCGTACGCGCGACCGGCGGCAAACATCGCAAAGGTGCTCGCAAAGGCGACGTGGCCCGTGGTCGCGATGCCGGCGGCGAGCCCCATCAGGTTGCTCTCGGCAATGCCGGCGTCGTAGAAGCGCTCAGGGTGCGCAGCCTTAAACTTACCGGTCTGCGTGGCGGCGGCCAGGTCGGCATCGAGAACCACAAAGTCATCGCGCTCATTGCCCAGCTCGACAAGTGCCTCGCCATAGCTAACGCGCGTGGCGACTTTCTTGACGTCTGCCATTAGAGCTCCTCCCCTGCCGCTGCGAGCTCGGCCATGGCCTGCTCAAACTGTTCATCGTTGGGTGCCTTGCCGTGCCAGCCCACCTGGTTTTCCATAAAGGAGACGCCCTTGCCCTTCACCGTCTCGGCGATAATGGCCACGGGCGAGTCGCTCACTTTGCGGGCCTCGGCAAAGGCGGCGGCAATCTGCGCCATGTCGTTACCGTCGGCGAGCTCGATCACATGCCACTTAAAGGCGCGGAACTTGTCGGCAAGTGGCATAGCCGAGTTAACTTCGTCGATACTGCCGTCAATTTGCAGGCCATTGTGATCGACGATAGCGACGAGGTTATCCAGGTCGTGGTTGCCGGCGAACATAGCCGCCTCCCACACCTGGCCTTCCTCGCACTCGCCGTCGCCTAACAGCGTGTAGACGCGGTAATTGTCACCCCAGTGCTTTGCGGCAAGTGCCATTCCAACCGCGGCGGAGATACCCTGACCGAGCGATCCGGTAGACATGTCGACGCCCGGCGTGTCATTCATATTGGGATGGCCCTGCAGGCGGCTGCCGATATGGCGGAGTGTCTCGAGCTCATCTTTGGGAAAGAACCCGCGCTCGGCGAGCACGGCGTAGAGTGCCGGAGCGCAATGTCCCTTGGAGAGCACAAAGCGATCGCGCTCAGCGCGGCTCGGATTCGCCGGATCGACATCCATTTCCTCAAAGTAGAGGTAGGTCATAATGTCGGCGGCGCCAAGCGATCCGCCTGGATGCCCCGACTTGGCGGCGTGAACCGCAGTCACGACACCCTTCCTGACCTCATTGGCGACCTTCGCCAGCTCCTGGTTGGTCATACGAATTCCTCTCTTGAAAACAACCCCGGCGCTGGATGATGCGATGCCGGGGCAATTCACTCGTTTAAGGCGGCGCATTCATTCTGAATCGCCTTCTGGTCCATATACGCGTAGGCGATACCCAAGGTACAGACGGCAACGCCTACGTTCTTCATTTTTCAGATGGCGTGCCAGACGGAAATTTCACCCTAAAACATAAAAGCCCCAAGTCAACAAAAGCCAGGAGCCTTTGCCAACTTGGGGGCATTACGAGTCGCCGCCGTACAGGCAACGACGACCCTTACTCCTTCTGCCATCAACCGATATGGACGACTCGGCTTGTCCGGTTACGGCAGGATGTGGAATCCAAGCGTTTCGATATCACGCGCGAAACCCTTAACGGTGTCGAGCGAATACTCCATAAGGTCCTTACCGACGTTCTTGCGCTTGGCCAGAATGCCGTTGGGAACGGTAATGATCTGGCACCCCACGGACTCGGCCTGATAGATATTCAGCAGCTCACGGGTAGACGCCCAGAGCACCTCACACTGCGGCTTTGCCGCGGCCTTTTTGACAGACTCAGCCATCAACGGCAGCGGATCAACACCGGTATCGGCAATACGGCCGGCGAAGATAGAGATGATAGACGGCGTCTCAGCGGAGACAGCGTCCACAAACTCATCGACCTGCTCGGGGGTAAAGATCGTCGTAACGTTTACCTTAATGCCGTCGGCAGAAAGGCGCTTAACGAGCGCCGCGGTCGACTCACCCTTGGTGTTGAGTGCGGGAATCTTGACATACACATTGTCAGCCCAAGTCGCAATCTCGCGAGCCTCGGCCTCCATGCCCGCCTCATCGTCCGCAAAGACCTCAAACGAAACCGAGACATCGGTGATGTGCTCGAGCACGGTCTTGGCGAACTCGCGATAATCGGTCACGCCACCCGCCTTCATAAGCGATGGGTTAGTCGTAAAGCCCTGAACGTTACCGTTCTCGGCCATGTCGAGCATGCCCTCGAGATTGGCACCGTCGGCAAATACCTTGATTGCCATAATGTACTCCTTACATACATGATGATATAGAAATGTACGGACTGAATTGTTTGTCAAAAGCGCCGCCGCATCAGAGTGGAACGGAGAGCCCCTTAATCGAGTTCGATCTCGAGGCGGTAGAGGTCGGCGCGGTAGAACGACTCCACATACTCACGGGGCACATTCTGCTGGTCATGAGAAACCCTCGTAATGTTGAGCAGCGGAGCACCAACGCTGATGCCCAATAGCTCGGCCTGTTCGTCGGTAGCAACGCAAGCTCCAATCTTTTGGCTCACACGGCTCCAGCGAATATCGCACGAGTTATTGAGATAAGCGCGAAGCGATTCCTTGGAAAAGTCGCGCTCCGCAATATGCGGGACATAGCCGTCTTCGTAATAAATCGTCTCCAGATAGAACGGACGATCGCCCGACACGCGCACACGGCGAAGGCAGAAGGCCTTTGTGCCCTCAGCCAAGCCCAGCTCGCGGGCAACGTGCTGGGGCATGGCTACAACGCCAGACTCAATCAAGCGTTTTTGCGGCACTGCAAACTCGTCCACATTCTTTTTGATATAGCTCGAGACACGCTTAGGCGAGCTGAGTGGCACGTTGGCAATAACCTCGGATCCGCGGCCGCGCTTCTTCTCAATCAAGCCATTATTAGAAAGCAGCTCCATCGCTTTGCGCGCCGTTGCACGCGAAACGTCATAGCGCTTCATAAGATCGCTTTCGGAGGGAATGTAATCGCCGATCTTGTAGGCACCGCTCGTAATTCCCTGGAACAAGATATCGTACAGCTGAGAGTACAGCTGTTCCTTGCCGCTAAAATCGAGCTCAGACGTATCGGTCATCATCCCTCCCCTATCTGGACTAATTCTCTAAATCCTTGATATCAGGTGCTGTCTTTTAACAAATGTTAAATGCAAAATCTCAAAAGACACACATCGATAACGCTGCCCGCGTATATTCCACTCCAGCCGAGCATACTCCACCGACTCACCACCATCTTGGGGCATTCTTTATGCAGAGAATGCCCCAGACTGCCTCTAGCGCGCGCCGAAAAGCTTGCGCGGGCTGGCACTCGCGCCGATACGATCGGCACCGGCGCCCGACATAAGTGCAAGATCTTCTTTCGTGCGAACGCCGCCCGATGCCTTGACCTTTACACGGCCGCCCAACTCTTGAGCAAACAGATAGACATCCTCAACCTGGGCACCAGCCGTACCAAAGCCCGTAGACGTCTTAATAAAGTCTGCGCCGGCAGCCTCGACGGCATGACAGATTGGCTTTTTGGTTTCCTGCGCCAGATAGCACGTTTCGACAATGACCTTGAGCGTCGCATTGGGCACGGCCTCGCGCACAGCTCGAATATCGTCCTCAATCGCCTGGTAATCGCGGGTCTTAACCATGCCCTGATTGATCACCATGTCGATTTCGGAGGCACCGTTGGCGTAGGCATCGACCGCTTCGGCGGCTTTCGCAGCGCTCGTCATATAGCCAAGCGGGAAAGCGATGACCGTGGTAAGCACAAGGTCGGGATAGGCCTTGTGGGCACGGGCGATATACGAAGGCGGGATGCATGCGCTGGCACAACCGTACTCGAATGCCTCGGCACAAATGGCATCAATCTGGTCCCAGGTCGCCGTCGGCTTAAGCAATGTGTAGTCAATGCGCGAGCAGAGGTCCTCATCAGTAAACTCTGCCCCCGCCTTGGCGGCAATGGCGGCAACCGACGAAGGATCGTCCAGATACTCATCGACCTTGGCCAAAAAGCCCGGATAGTCAACGGTATCGACATTGGTCACGTCAAGCTCAATGGTATGACCCAGCTCAAACGTATCATAGCCGCGGTTTTTGATGCGGTCGACAAGGATATCCAAATCGACCAGGTCGTCGCCCTTGCTACGATCTTCGAGCACATCGCCCTTGTGATAATGCGTCACAATGTGCGCAAGATGACGCGTCGGCTTAAGATCGCGAGCACGGTAGCGCTTGCTGATCATAACGGGATCGGCGACAAGACGAATCGTGAGCACACGGTAGCCGTGCTTGTCCGCCAGCTCAGCGAGCCTGTCGTGCTGCTTGGCGGAGAACGGATAATCGCACATAATCTGCGGCCCATCCGCCATGGCGACATCGAGGCGACGAAACCACTCCTGAAGCGCGTTCGCATCAACCTGAGCCTTTTCCTCGGCATTGTTAAAGCCGTACGTATCCCAATACTCTTCCTTAACATCATCAAGCGAGACGCTCAAAAAGCTCTCGGACGTATGGCGAGCCTTGATGCGATCTGCCAAATCGGTTTTGCCCGTAGCCGGAGGTCCGGCAAGCAAAATCAGCGTCTTTTCCATGCTGGGAAACCCTTCTTACTACCCGATTATTTGCCACGAAGCTGGTCTTTGGAGATAGCAAGCATCTCGGTAACCTTGTCCATGTAATACTTGATAGCCTCATCGTCTTTCGCTTCGGCGGCAGCCGCACGCTTCTTGTTGTACAGCTTGACCAGTGCCGCAGACGCCTTGCCCATCGTGCGATTGACTTCCAGGCTTTGCTCGTATGCCTCAACGGCCTCGTCGACCATGTTGGCATCGGCATAAAGCTTGCCAATCTCGTTTAGAACGTTTGCGGCAGCGACGCCCTCCTTGCCCTCGAGCTCGGAACGCTTTGCCTTAACGGCGTCGAGAACGGCATCTCGATCGAGAACGGGTGCGGTCTCGGCTGCAGCGGAGGCCACCTTCTCCTTTTTCTTGCCAAATCCAAACAAACCCATTGGAAACCTCCACTAGCAGTAATAAACGAAAGGGGTTGTTCCCCTGCCGGGGACCAGGCACAGGAACAACCCCCTTAAAGAAAGACTTGGACCTTCGTCAGGCGCTACAAGAATCCTTATGCGATACCAAAGACGCTGAGGATGGACTTGATGGCCATGAAGAAGAAGCCGGTGACGACGGTGTCGACGTCGGTGCAGGTCATGTTCACGAAGCCAATCTGAGCGAGCATCGGGGACAGGAGCGCAGGCAGGATCATGATGAAGATGCCGTGGAAGATGCAGCCGATGATGGCGCCGCGACGACCGTCGATGGCGTTACCGAAGACACCAGCAGTGCCGCCGGCGAAGAAGTTGGACATAACACCGGGGATGACGAGGGTGCCCATGAGGCCGGTGATAGCCATGCCGATCAGCGAGCCGAGCGTGGTGAACACAAAGCCGAAGATAACGGCGTTAGGGGCATAGGTGAACAGGACAGGGCAGTCCAGAGCGGGGCGCGCATCGGGGACGAGCTTCATCGAGATGCCCTGGAAGGCGGGGACGAGCTCGGCGAGCAGCAGGCGGACGCCGGCGAGCAGGACGTACAGACCGACGACGAACTGCATGGCCTGGAGGAAAGCGTAGACCATGAAGTTGGTGGCGCCGCAGTAGTCAGCAGCAGCAGCGGGACCAGCGAAAGCAGCGACGACCAGGTAGAAAACGATCATGACCAGGCCGACAGCAGCGTAGGTATCCTGGAGGAAGGACAGGGACTGCGGAATCTCGAGGTCCTCGGTGGACTTGGACTCCTTGCCGCCAGCGAGCTTCTTGGTGATGCTTGCGATAAGGGCGGTGAACATATAGCCAAAGGTGCAGAAGTGACCCAGGGCGATGTCATCGGACTCGGTGATCTTGCGGACAACGGGCTGAGCGAAGGCAGGCATGAGGGTAGCGAAGGCGCCACCGACGATGGAGCTGACGACGATCAGGGGGATACCGCGCAGACCGCAGAAGAAGGCGAACACGACGCAGAGCGTGGACTCCCACAGAAGGGCCTGGCCAGTCAGGAACACATACTTAAACTTGGTGAAACGAGCGAGAATGATGTTCACCACGAAGATGCCAGCGAGGCAGATGGCGATCTCGGAGCCAAGGCCGAGGTCGGTCATTGCCTGACCGTTGATGCCCTCGATGGAAGCGACGACGGCGGTCATGCCGTTGAAGCCGAAGGCGGAGTTGAACATATCGCCAAAGTAGGCAAGAGAGCCCTGCATGACGCTCGAGCCGGCAGCCAGAACAAGGAAGCCGAGCATCGTCTTAAACGTGCCGAGCAACACATCGTTGGCCGACTTCTTCTGAAGCACAAGGCCCAGGCAGGCGACGAGACCGATAACAACGGCGGCCTGCGTCAGGATGTTATTGATAATAAACTCAAGAACAGCCATGTTGTACACCCCTTTTTCTCATGTACATTTCTATCAATCTAGGCGAAGAGGCCCTTACTCTAGGACGCCCATCTCCTTGAGCACCGGGGTCAGCTTTTCCTCGATTTCCTTCTTATCGACAAGACGCTTGAGGAACACGCAGGGAAGACCGGTGTTGTAGCTTTCGATCTGCGTCTTGAAGTTCTCGGCAGCGACGATCATGTCGAAGCCCTTAGAGGCGCCCGCGGCGCTGGAAACGCTGTCGTGGTCCATCTTGCACTGGACCCCGAGCTTCTTCATGACCTGCTCAATAGCCATCTGGCAGGCAAAGCTGCTTCCAAGACCATTGCCGCAGCAGCACAAAATCTTGACCATGTTCATTTCCTTTCCTTTGGGGGCACGTGCCCCACCTCGGGGTAGATGCGGGCAAACACACAGGCTCGCCCGCACCAAGCGACACTGTTTTATGCCGCCGCACCCGTAAATGCCTGATAAATCTCGTCGGCATCATCAGAAGCGACGATCTGCGCAATCTTGTCCTCATCCATAAAGATGCCAGCAAGTACCTGCATAGCCTCAATATGTGAATTGGAATCCTCTGCCGCAAGTGTGACCAAAAGACGAACATCGAAGCTGTCTTCCGAGAACCTAACGGGCTTCTTCAGAACCGTCACGGCAAGCTGACCTTTAATGCAGCCATCCTCGGGGCGACCGTGAATCAGCGCGACGTCTTCGGTGAGCACATAGTAGGGACCCATCTCGTTGGTGGCGCGGATAATCTCATCCGCATAGCGATCCTCGACGTAACCGCCCTCGTTAAGCGGAGCGACGGCGAGCTTGATCGCGTCCTGCCAGGAATCGACAGAATCGGCAAGGCGAACGTTTTCGCGCTTGAGCATCTCCGTAATCTGCATCGGTGCGCCTCGTCCCTAAGCGACGATATTCTTGAAGAGGCTGATGCGATGCTCGACAACCTCTTCGACGGCCTTCTGAGCAGGCATAACCATGTTGCGGTTGGAGGCGTTCTCCTTGAGCTCGTCATAGCACTGCTTGGAGGTCTTGTTCCAGTTGACGAGCAGATCGGTACCAACATTGAACTTACGGATACCCAGGTCGATGACGTGACGAACGTCCTCGTCCTTAACACCGGTGCCACCATGGATGACCAGGGGGAAGCCGTTCACGGCATCGCGGATCTTCTCGAGCTGATCGAAGGAGATGTTGGTCTTGGACTTGTACTGACCATGGTTGGTGCCGATAGCGACGGCAAGGGCGTCGATGCCGGTCTTCTCGATGAACTCAACAGCCTGCTCGGGATCGGTATAGCGCACGTCGGCATCGGCGACGGCGACGCCGTCCTCGGTACCGCCAACGGTGCCGAGCTCGGCCTCAACAGAAGCGCCGTGGGCCTGAGCCATCTCGACGATGCGCTTAGTACCAAGGATGTTCTCCTTGAAGGGAAGCGCAGAGCCGTCAAACATTACCGAGCTATAGCCGGCCTCGAGAGCCTTGCGGATCTCGTCGAAGTTCTTGGCGTGGTCGAGGTGAAGAACGACGTTCACGCCATACTCCTCGGCCATGGACTTGCACACAGCAACCAGGTTGCGGTGACCAACATAGCTGGCGGTGCCCTCGGAGGTCTGGATGATCACGGGGGTGTGCAGGCGAGCCGCGACGCGGATAATCGACGGGCACATCTCGAGGTTATGGGTGTTAAAAGCACCAACGGCCATGTTGAGCTGGTTAGCCTCTGCCAGGACTTCGCGCAAGGTTACGTACATAGTGTTTGCCTCCTGTTGTCTCCACTGGATGTATCAAGTGGCGACCGCACAGGGGGTGCCGGCCGCCGTCCTTGATCGACAATTAGATTATCACAAACGTCCGTATATTCGGTTGTCCGTATGATATTTCGTTTGATATGCTCCGTATTGACCGTTCACCTGAATTTTCTGACCGTTTACCCGTTAAAAAAGGCACCGCAACCCATGCGGACGCCCTTGTCTGTCAGCCGCTCTCAACCAAAACGGAGTGCAAGCTTAACTGGCTCGACTCCACCTCGATCTAGCCATACGTCAAATATGAGGCAAATGAATCAGTAGCGTCTATTCCAAATCTTGAGTATTTGTTCGGCGGGACGGCCTCTGCCGGCTCCTGCTAGACTGGTAGACTCCCAACCGTCCATCCAGGAGCCTCAATGTCGCGCAAGTCCGCCTACAAGCAAGTGCTTTCCATCGGCACCGCCGTGGTGCTGGGGTTTGCACTGTTCACAGGGTCGCTCGACGGAGCGCCCAAGCTGCTGTCGCCGCAAAGCGATGAGCAGGCGGTAGCTCTGGCCGAGAAACAAAACGAGAGTCCCAGCCGCACCGACGACGAGGCAGACCTGGTTGCCCGACTCGAATCGGGAACAGCGAGCTCCTCGGACTCTCAAAATAGCCAAGTCTCTGGCGATGGCTCCGATTCCGCCGCAACCGACACCGGTGACGACGGCTCCGCCGACAGTACCGCTACCCCCATCGACGAGGTCGAAAACCCCGATCTCGACCGCGCCCGCGGCGTATATCTCAGCAGCATTCCCGACTACGCCGGCAATCCCTATGTTGCCCTTCGCGCCGACAGCACGCACGCGCTCGGCACGCCGTCATTCACACTCGATGAATACGAGCGCGCTACAGAAGAGGGCTGCTTTAAGAAGTTCTCCAAGCTCGACAGCTTGGGCCGCACCCGTAAAGCGCTCGCCTGCGTGGGCCCCGAATCGCTCGGGCAGGGCAAGCGCGGCGATATCTCGCGTATCCACCCCGCCGGATGGCACCAACAGCGCTACGACTTTATTCCGGGCCAGAGTCTCTACAACCGCTGCCACCTTATCGCTTGGTCGCTCTGCGGCGAAAACGCCAACCGCAAGAATCTCCTCACCGGCACGCGCTATCTCAACGAGACGGGCATGCTACCGTTTGAAGAGCAGATTCTCAACTATATTCGCGATACGGGTAACCATGTGCTCTATCGCGTCACGCCCATGTATAACGAAGAGGACCTTGTCTGCCGTGGCGTACGCCTTGAGGCGCAATCGGTCGAGGACCACGGCAAGACCCTCTGTTTCCACGTATATTGCTACAACCTGCAGCCGCATGTGCAGATCGACTACGCCACCGGCCGCAACCAGGCATCCGGAGACTAGTGCCGACCGCGCCGCCCGTAACCCAAAAATGATCCGTTTCCCCCATCCCCCAGGAATCAAAAAGGGCCGCCCTGGATTGCCCAGAGCGGCCCTTTCATCGGCATGTATGTTACAGGCAACGACACGCGCTACTTGGCGCGGCCCCCCTCATAGCGCTCGACCAGCTTGGCCTGAACGTCATAGGGTACCTGCTCATAGCCCGCCGGCTTCATGGTAAAGTCGCCCGTGCCGCGCGTGATAGAGCGCAGACGCGTCGAGTAATCCGTCAGCTCGGCGAGAGGCGCCTGGGCAATGACCACGGTGTCACCGCGCTCATCGGTCTCCATGCCCGTCACGCGACCACGCGAGGCCGAGATGTCGCCCATCACGGCGCCGGCGTAGCTCTCGGGGATAGTCACCGTGATTTCCTCGATGGGCTCCAGCACCACCGGGTCGGCATCGGCGCATGCCTTGCGCAGGCCGATGCGAGCCGCCGCGCGGAACGCCATCTCGTTGGAGTCGACGCTGTGATACGAACCGTCGTACACAGCCACGCGAATGCCCGTAAGCGGGTAGCCGGCAATGATGCCGTCCTTCATGGTCTCCTGAACGCCCTTGTCCACGGCGGGAATGAGCGAACGCGGAATGCGACCGCCCACGACCTCGTCTACAAACTCATAGCCATCGCTCGTGCCGTCGGGCCCAATGAGCGGCTCAACGCGCAGCCAGCAGTCACCATACTGGCCGGCGCCGCCGGTCTGCTTCTTGTGGCGGCCCTGGGCACTTGCCGTGCGGCGAATGGTCTCACGATACGGAATGCGGATCGGCACACTCTTGGCCACGACCTTGGTACGGTCCTCAAGGCGATTGAGCAGGACCGAAACCTGTGCCTCGCCCACCGCCGAAATGATGGTCTGGCCGGTCTCCTCGTCGCGGTCGATGCTCATGGTCGGATCGGCCTTGCAGGCCTTCTCGATAAACGTGTAGAGCTTCTCTTCGTCGCCGCGATTCTCGGCCTCAATGGCGATGCGGTACTGCGAGTTGGGGAACTTAAACGCCGCAGCCTCGACCTTGCCGGTAATCGAGAGCGTATCGCCCGTCTCGGCCGCCAGCTTGGGCGCCACGATGATATCGCCGGCATAAGCGTGGCCGACCTCGGTCATGTCACGGCCGCACATCACATACAGGTGGGCCAGACGCTCACCCTTGCGCGTGCGCGCATTAATCAGCTCGAGGCCCGGCTCAAGCGTACCCGTCAGCACCTTGATAAAGCTGATGCGACCCTGCTGCGGATCGGCCAGGGTCTTAAACACAAACGCCACCGGGCGGTCATCGTCACTCGAGATCTTAAGCGAATCGCCGTCGATGAGCGGCATCTCGCCGTAGTCCGTCGGTGCCGGGAAGTACGTGGCGATGTCGTCCATCAGCGAGTTGACGCCCTGCTCCTTAATGCAATCGCCCGCAAAGACCGGCACAAAGATGCGCTCGGCGATCGCCTTCGACAGCAGGCCTTCGAGCTCCTCCTGCGTCAGCGTCTCCTCGCCTTCCAAGTACTTCATCATCAGATCGTCGTCAGCCTCGGCCACCAGCTCGCACAGATGGTCATGGGCTTCCTCGGCCTGGGCACGATACTCCTCGGGAATCTCCGACTCAACGGCCTCGGCGCCGTTGCAATGGCGCGCCTTCATGCGCACCAGGTCGATGATGCCGTCAAAGTCCTCGCCCTCGCCCCAGGGAAGAGTCACGGCGCCCAGGCGCGTGCCAAAGCGCTCCTGCAGCAGGTCCATCGTGGTCGCAAAGCTGGCCTCGGAGCGCGACAGGCGGTTTACGAACACCGCACGCGCCAGGCGCAGGTCCTCGGCGGCATACCAGAGCTTAACCGTCGTAGGCTGCGGGCCGGCCTCGGCGTCGACCACAAACAGAGCCGTCTCGCAGACGCTCATCGCGGCAAAGGCGTCGCCGATAAAATCGGGGTAGCACGGGGCATCGAGCACATTGATGCGCGCGCCCTTCCAGTCGATCGGCGCAATGGTCGTCGAGATGGAAAACGCACGCTTGACCTCTTCGGGGTCATAATCGAGCGTGGGCTTGGTGCCGTCGTGGCCGCCCAGGCGGGCGGTCTTGCCGGAAAGGTGGAGCATGGCCTCGGCGAGTGAAGTCTTGCCCACCCCGCCTTGGCCTACGAGCACCACGTTCCTTACATTACCGGTCTTGGGAGCACCCATGATGACCTCCTTGCAGGGCCGCGCGCAATGCGCGACGCCAACGGGGAGAGTTCGCGGTCGGTGCCATCCCGGGAGCAGCATGGTCGGCAGCCGAGCCGACTCACCCTCCAAATGTCCTATGCCACCACCCTACCCTCACGGGTGACTGTCCATGCACACCTTTCGGCGCACGTATGAATACAGGCGGCGAGAGGAAGGAGAACGTATACGAGGCAATTATTGGACCCCGCCGATGCAAATTAAAGTGCCGCCGCAGGCCGTAAAACCTGCAGCGGCTTCGCCTCAATCAATAGTTGAGTAAAAAGCTGAGCCTACCCCTCGATACGACTCAAGAACTCACGGGTACGTTGCTCACGAGGGTGATCGATAACCTGCTCGGCAGGGCCCTCCTCGACAATGCGACCTCCGTCCATAAAGACAACGCGGTCGGCAACATCGCGCGCAAACTGCATCGCGTGGGTCACGATCACCATCGTCATATTCTGCGCGGCAAGGTCTTTAATGACACGCAGCACCTCGGCCGTTAGCTCGGGATCGAGCGCCGAAGTCGGCTCGTCAAAGAACAAGATCTCCGGGTCGAGCGCCAAGGCGCGGGCGATACTCACACGCTGCTGCTGACCACCCGAAAGCTCACATGGCACCTTGTTCTCGTTGCCCATAAGCCCCATCTGCGCGATCAACTCACGCGCACGTGCTTCGGCCTGCTCGCGCGAACGCTTGAGTACGCGAATCGGAGCATCGGTGATGTTTTTCATCACCGTATAGTGCGGAAACAGATTGTAGTTCTGAAACACCAGGCCAAATCGCGAACGCGCCCGCTTGGGCACGTCGCCTTTCGCATATACCGCACCCGACCCCGCGTCCGTCGCAACGGCAAGGTCGCCAAACGAAAGCGAGCCACCGTCGAGTGTCTCGAGCAGTGTGGCGCAGCGCAGAAGCGTGGACTTACCGCCGCCTGAAGGCCCGATAATCGCTACGACCTCGCCACGCTTTACCTCGAGCGAGATATCCTTGAGCACCTCATTGCCACCAAACGCCTTGCGCGCGTTCGATATATTCATTACCGTTCCGGACACGGGGACCTCCATGTGTTTGAAAAGCACGACGGAACAGGCTAGTCGTGGTAGTAGTCAAGTCGCTTTTCGGCAGCGCCAAGCAGCATCTCGACCACAAAGTTAAAGACCCAGTAAATCAGCGCCGCAATCGCAAACGGCACCATGCTCACCTGCGAGGCAACCAGCGCCTTGGCCGTCGAGAACATCTCGCCCACACCGATGGCAAACGCCAGCGACGTGTCCTTGACCAGCGTGATGATCTCGTTGCCCATTGCCGGCAAAATGCGCTTGGCGACCTGCGGCATCACGATATACAGAAACGTCTGCATGCGCGAATAGCCCAGCACCTCGGCGGCCTCGTATTGACCGCGTGGAATGGACTGCAGGCCCGAGCGATAGATCTCGGCAAAGTAGCCAGCGTAGTTGATGATGAACGCCACAACACACGCCGTCCACTTGGAATCGGGCGTAAGCGAAATACCAAACACGTAGTACGGGGCAAAGTAGATGGCAAACATCTGCAGCATGAGCGGCGTACCGCGCATGACCGAAATGTAGATGCGCGCAATCCAACGCAGCGGCGCGATTTTACTCATGCGCATAAACGCCACGGGGATTCCCAGGGGGATCGACCCGAGCAGCGTCAGCACAAACAGCTGCAAACTGACCAAGAATCCCTGGCCAAGCATCTGCATCATGACCTGAATAGACATTACTTGAGCACCCAATTATCGAAAGATAGACCATAGCTTGAATACTTATCGCACAGGTCCTTGACCGTGCCGTCCTCGTAGAGCGCCTTGAGCGACTCGGTCACGGCGTCGGCCGACTTGGTGTCGCCCTTCTTAAAGCCGACGGCGTAGTGCTCGCTGGACAGCGGCTCATCAAGCTGCGTATAGGCATCGGGCTTGGCGGCAAGCTGATACTGGGCAATCGAAAGGTCGCAAGCCACGGCATCGACCGCGCCGCTCTCGAGCTGCATAAAGGCCGTGTTGTACTCGCCGATGGTGTCGAGCGTGGCAAACGTCGCCGCCAGATCCTTCTGGTCACCCTCAAGCACGTCCTGAGCAGCGGAATCGGTCTGGGTGATCACCGTCTTGCCAGCAAGATCGTCCCAGCTTTTGATGTCCGCGTCCTTCTTGACCACCAGTACCTGCTCGTTGAGCATATACGGCTCGGAGAACGTGTAGTCGTCCTCGCGGCCCTCCATGGTAAAGCCGTTCCAGATGCAATTGATGGCGCCCGAGTTGAGCAGCGTGTCCTTAGCGTCCCAGTCGATGGCCTCGTATTTGACCTCCCAGCCCTGCTTATCGGCAACGGCCTTGGCCAGATCGAGATCAAAGCCGGTGTACTCGCCGTCGTCGCCCACAAAGCCGTACGGAGGATAGGACTTATCAAAACCCACCACGAGCTTCTTGGACTCCGCAGCGCCCTTCACATCCTTGGCCGCGGCAGAGCCAGCAGCGGAGCCTTTGCCAGCACCACCGCCGCAGCCGACAAGACCAAGGCCAAGCACCGTGGCGAGCGAGCCGGCTAGACCAACAAACTGACGACGAGACATATCGGTATTCATGGTATTCCCCCTTGATGGCACTTTAGTTAAGTAAAGTGAGTCATGTAACGTTCAGAATCATACACTTTAGCGTGATAGAGCACAAGGTTGGTGCACCCGGAATGCCGGCAGCCGTCACGGTATTTAATTTGCTGCTCTACAGTCCTGCTCACGACGGAGGCCACATTAAGTGGCCTCCTGTTCGTGCGGAACTCGCGACAAATTAAATACCGTGACGGCTGCCGGCATTCCGGGAGACAACGTGCTCGAAGCCTTAAATAGGCGTCCCCTCCAATCGGGCACGTTGAATGCACGGTACAATTACTTTGGACTTTTCTTTTATTTAATAGTGGAGTTAATTCATGGCAGAATCTCGTGCGGAGCGTAGGGCTCGTCGTGCTTTGGTGGAGGCGGTTGAGGGGTCGAAGGAGGAGAAATCTTCTACGAAATCCAAGTCTTCTAAAGCTGCAAAAAGCAAATCGGCCAAGGGCAAGGCTAAGGCCAAGCGTCCCGACTCTCGTCGGAGCGGGGACAAGGCATCTCAGGCTCGTTCCAAGCGCCCGCATAATGATTCGGTTTCGTCTGCGCGTAAGGCTGTGGATCCCAAGTCTCCCTGTTCCATCATGAAAGCCTGCGGTGGGTGCACGGCGCTCAATCGTCCTTATAAAAAGCAGCTGGCGGCCAAGCAGACTGCTATGGAGGAGCTTTTTGCTGCTCTTTGCGAGCGCGAGGGTATTAGCGTCGACCCCATTCGCGGTATGGGCGTCACCCTGGGCGACCCGGGCAAATATCCTGCGCCGCGCAGGTTTCGTCATAAGGCTGCCACCCCCTTTGCTCCCGGCAAGGAGGGCGCTGTCCGCTGCGGCTTTTTTGAACGTGGCACGCACAGAATCGTTGCTGTTCCTGAATGCCCCGTCGAGGCACCGGGCGCCCGACAGATCCTCAACGGCATCGCGCGTGAGGCCGAGCGCCTGCACATTCCCGCCTTTAACGAGGACAAGCATCTCGGACTGCTTCGCTATGCCGTCGTTCGCTGCGGCTGGCGCACCGACCAGGTCATGGTTACGCTCGTGACCGCCCAGCGTGACTTACCGCATGCGCAGGATTTCTTTGAGGCCGTCGCTGCACTCGATCCGCGCATCGTCACCGTCGCCCAAAACATCAACGGACGTCCCGGCAACGCCATCCTCGGCGAGGAAACCCGCATTGTATATGGCGCCGAGTGCATGCGCGATCAGTTGCTCGGCTGCGAGTTCGATATCTCCCCCACCGCGTTCTACCAGACCAACCCGCAGCAGACCGAGCTGCTCTATCAGCTCGCTATCGACGGCATGAATCTGCACCAGGGCGATGTGCTCATGGATGCTTACTGTGGCAGCGGCACCATCGGTCTTTGCGCAGCTAAAGATGCCCAGAACAAGGGTATCGGCATCATGCTGCTCGGCGTGGAGCGCAATCCGGCGGCCATTGCCGACGCACGCCGCAATGCCGAGCTCAACGGCCTCACCCGCAGCGCCTGGTTTATGGCCGACGATGCCACCGATTACATCCTAGATGCCGCCGACAACAACGAGCGGGTCGATGTCCTTTCCATCGACCCACCGCGCGCCGGCTCCACCCCCGAGTTCCTCGAAGCTGCCTGCGCACTAAAGCCACGCCGCATCACCTATATCAGCTGCAACCCCGTAACCCAAGAGCGCGACCTGCACCAGCTCCTCGACGGAGGCTATCGCTTGCTCAAGATCACGCCCGTCGACATGTTCCCCCACACCGACCACACCGAAACCGTAGCGGTCCTCGAACGCCGCTAATTGTCCGGCACAAGAAAGGGGGCGGCCCGCCTGGACCGCCCCCTTCGCTTGCTTTATAAACTCCGCTACATCCCCTTGCGCAGGTCGCACACGCCGGCTGCAGCCATCTCGCGCAGCAGCGTCTCGCGGTCGCGCGTCACGATCAGGTCCAGCGGGAAATGAATCTCGTCGAGCATCTTACGCGCCTGGTCGAGCTTGCCAATCGCCATGCCAATATGTGCATCAGTCGAGACGCCAATCCCCACGCCCAGTTCGGCGCAGCGCTCGGCGATCTTGCGGCATACGTTCCAATGCTCGGCATCCGTGCCATGCTCAAGACTGTGGTTGTTGATCTCGATGATCTTGTGCTTGGCCTTGGCCGCCAACAGCACCTCATCGATATCAAAGGGAACACCGGCGCGACCCGCGTGGCCCAGCATGAACACCTTGGGGTGCTCAAGGGCATTGATATACATCTCGGTCGTCTGGGCCAGCGTCGCGCCTTCAGCGAGCTGAGGATTATGCACGCTTGCCACCAAATAATCCAAATTGCGCGTAACCAAATCGAACAGCGAATGCGGGCGGCTGTACGAATCGCCGGCGATATCAAGCGAAACGGGAATGTCCTCGCCAAACAGGCTTCCGTCCAGCGAAACGATATCAGCCTCGGCACCACGCAGCACCAGCACGCCGCTCCAAATGCGCGGCCAGATATCCTGGTTGATAAAGAACTGGAAACTGCGCAGGTCATTGGGGCAAGCCGTAACCATAGAGCTCAAATGGTCGGCAGATCCGAGCACCTGCAGGCCACGCTCTGCCGCCCAGTACACATTCTCCTCAATGGTCGAATATGCATGCGCAGAGAACATCGTATGGGTATGAATGTCACAAGAAAGCAGGTAGGGCATCGGGTCTCCTTATCCGGCATGGCCGTCGCGTATATTCATTGTACGCATAGCCTTCGGCAGTCGTAAAACTGCTTCATCCCAATCACACAACGGCATAGACAACGGGGTCTGGCTTAAAACCAAACCCTGTTTCACGTAAAACATTGTAGGCAGAGCGCTTTACTTTCGACGATACTCGTCGGCCAGTTGCTTCCAGGCAGGCAACGAATTGATAATCGTTTCGTAACTCACGCAATAACCCAGGCGGAACCAACCCGGCATACCAAAGCTGTCCGAGGGAACCGCAAGCAGCTCATGCTTCTTTGCGCGTTCGCAAAACGCATTCGCATCGGGTTCGAGTGCCTTCACCCACAGATAGAAAGCACCGTCCGGTTCAACATAGGTATAGCCGTAGTCCGCCAAGGCGTCGGTGAGCGCCGTGCGGTTGCGAGCATAGGCCTCGACATCACTCGGCTCATCGATGCAATCGATAATCACGCGCTGGAAGAGCGCCGGTGCGCATACAAAACCCAGCGTACGGGCAGCACCCGCAACAGCCGGCATCAGACGCGCAGCCTGCGGATTGGTGTTGGGAACCAAGATCCAGCCCACGCGCTCACCCGGCAGCGACAGCGACTTAGAATACGAGTAGCACACCACGGTGTTCTCGTAGATCGAGGGCACCCAGGGCACCTCGGCACCGTACACGATCTCGCGGTACGGCTCATCCGAGATGAGCATAATCGGATTCTCAGGATCACGCTGAGCGTTGGCCTCGCGCAGAACATTGGCCAGTCGCGTCAGCGTGTCGCGCGTATATACGGCACCGGTCGGGTTATTGGGCGAGTCGATGATGACGGCCGCAGTCTTATCGCTGATCGCCTTGAGCACGTTGTCCACGCTCAGCTGGAACGTGTCTTCATCGGCGAGCGCCTCGACACACGTGCAGCCGGCCTTCTCAATCCACACGCGATACTCCGGGAAGTACGGGGCGATAACAACAACCTCATCGCCCGGGTTCGTAACGGCGTTGAGCGTGCAGGTGAGCGAAGCCGCGGCGCCCACCGTCATAAAGACGTCCTTGCCCTCATAGCTCGTGCCAAAACGGCGGTTGAGCGATTCGGCAACGGCTGCTCGACATTGCGGCAGGCCCGAAGCGGGGGTGTAGCCGTGCAGCTGGTCACTCGGCAGCTCCAGGGCCTTCTTAATGGACTCAGCCACAGCAGCGGGCGCCGGAACACTCGGGTTGCCCAGCGAAAAATCGAATACGTTCTCCGCACCAATCTGTGCCTTGCGCTCAAGACCATAGCTAAAGATCTCGCGGATGATGGAGCTTTCCGCACCGCGAGCATACATAGTTTCGTTGATCATCTGTTCCCCTTTCGCATAGGCGCTATTGTACGCTTTAGCTGAGCAAAGTGCCTCAGCAATGCAGATCGAAATTTATCGAAAAGCAATGTTGATTGGGGACAGACTTAAATGCGTGAAAACGCTCATTTAAGTCTGTCCCCAATCAACAAAGAAAAAGCCTCCGCAGGTTTCCCCGCGGAGGCTTTTGTTACAAGGGCTATTTGTCGGTGCCGACGTCGGCATCGGCGTTGACGGCACGGTCATCGCCAGCGTCACCGGATGCCACTTCGGCATCCTCCTGCATGGCCGCCTGCGCAAAAGCTGCGGCATCAGCCGCCAGCTCCTCCTCGCTCATACGAGGCATGCGCTTTTTGGTCGGCATGCCGGCCGCCTTGGCGTTGCGCTCCTCCTTGGCCGCCAGGATATCGCCCTCGCGCTCAAGGTAGGCATCCCACTCGTTGTCGAGCAGGGCGTTCACGGCGTCGCCCTCGACGGTCTCGCGCTCAAGCAGCACCTTCGCCATCAGATCGAGTTGATCGCGACGGGCATCCAAAATCTCGACCGCACGGCGATGGGCTTCGCGCATGATGCGCTGAACCTCGATATCGATGCGGCGTGCCGTCTCCTCGGAGTAATCCTGGTGATCGGCGTAATCGCGACCAAGGAACACCTGATGCTGTGCCTCGCCAAACACCTGCGTGCCCAGCTCCTCGCTCATGCCCAAACGCGTAACCATCTCGCGTGCCATCTTGGTCGCGCGCTCCAGGTCGTTGCTCGCGCCCGACGTGATGTCATCGCACATGAGCTCCTCGGCAACGCGGCCGCCCAAGAACACGGCGAGCTCGTCGAGCATCTCGTTCTTGGTCTTGAGGAAGTGGTCCTCCTGTGGAAGCTGCAGCGTGTAGCCCAGGGCCTGACCGCGGCTGACGATCGAGATCTTATGAACCGGATCGGAGTGCTCCAGGATGTGGCCCACCAAAGCGTGACCGCTCTCGTGGTAGGCAATCGTGGTGCGCTCGGCCTCGGTCATCACGCGACCCTTGCGTTGCGGTCCGGCAATCACGCGCTCCATCGACTCCTCGACCTCGTCCATCGAGATCACGGAACGATGACGGCGAGCGGCCAGCAGCGCAGACTCGTTAAGCAGGTTCGCCAAATCGGCACCGGTAAAGCCAACGGTCATCTGGGCGAGCTTCTCAAACTTAACGTCCTCGTCCATCGGCTTGTTCTCGGCATGCACGCGCAAGATCTGCTCGCGGCCCTTTACGTCCGGACGGTCGACCGTAACCTGGCGGTCAAAACGGCCGGGACGCAGCAATGCCGGGTCCAGAATATCGGGACGATTGGTTGCTGCGATCAGGATGACCGACTCGCTTTCCTCAAAACCATCCATCTCGACCAGCAGCTGGTTGAGCGTCTGCTCGCGCTCGTCGTGGCCGCCGCCCAGACCGGCTCCGCGCTGACGTCCCACGGCATCGATCTCGTCAATAAAGATGATCGACGGAGCCTGAGACTTGGCCTCCTTAAAGAGGTCGCGCACGCGGCCGGCACCGACACCCACGAACATCTCGACAAAGTCAGAACCAGAGATGCTAAAGAACGGCACGCCCGCCTCGCCGGCAACGGCCTTGGCCAGCAGCGTCTTACCGGTACCCGGAGGGCCCACCAGCAAAACGCCGCGCGGGATCTTGGCACCCAGTTTGCGATAGCGGTCCGGATCGCTCAGGAAGTCGCGGATCTCCTCGAGCTCCTCGACGGCCTCGTCCACGCCGGCAACGTCCTCGAACTTTACCTTGGGACGCGTAGCCTCGTTAGTCTTGGCGTTGGTCTTGCCAAACTGCATGTTCCTATTATTGGCGCCCATCATTTGGCGCATAAAGTAGAACATGATGGCGATCAGGGCGATCGTCGGCAGCACGCTCATCGCCAAGTCGCCCCAAAAATCGGGGTCGTTGGTGTTGACGATATACTTGGTGTCGGGGTGCTCCGCCATAAGCTCGGCAAGCGAATCGGAGCCGACATAGGTCGAGGAAAAGCTCTTGAGCTCGCTCGTATCGCCCTTGTCCTTTTTTGTCTTCCAGTAATGACCCGCCACGCTTCCGTCTTGAACCGTATAGGTCAAATCTTCGACGCGATCCTGCTTAATGGCGCTGACCATCTCGCTCGTCGCGAGCTTAACGGTATTGCTGGAGCTGGCAAAACCGGAGCCCATATTAAAGAAGGCATAGCCCAGAAGCGCGCAAGCCAAAAGAAAATACAGCCAGCCCGTACGCGTGGGCTTCTTGCCTCCGGGCATCCCCGGGATCTTAGGCTCCCGGGGAGTCTGGGAATTGTTGTCGTTACGGTCGTCGGGCATCTTACGAATAAACCTCCGATTTCAAAATGCCCAGATACGGAAGGTTGCGATAGCGCTCGGCATAGTCGAGGCCGTAGCCCACCACAAAGGCATCGGGGCAATGGGTTCCAACATACTTGGGCGTGATGGCCGAGGTGCGGTCCTCAACGTCCTTCCACAGGAAGGCAGCGACCTCCAGCGAGGCGGGCTTGCGGCTCTCAAGGTTCTTCATCAGGTACTTGAGGGTCAGGCCCGAGTCCAGAATGTCCTCGACGATCAGCACGTCGCGACCACGGATGTCGATATCCAGGTCCTTAATGATACGCACGATGCCCGAAGACTTCACACCATCGCCATAGCTCGAAACAGCCATGAAATCGATGTTGGTCGGCAGCTCGATCTTGCGCATCAGGTCGCCCATAAAGACAACGGCGCCGCGCAGGACCGCGATCAACACCAGATCCTTACCAGCGTAGTCGCGAGTGATCTCCTCGCCCAGGCGAGAAACGATACCTTCGATATCCTCCTGCGTAAACAGAACCTTCTCGATATCCGGATGTTGAGAAGCCATAACAACCCTTTCTTGTGCTTAATCGCCCACACACCGCCGTATGGACGCGAACTACACATTCTAGCAGCGCACGGGGTATATTTTCCAGCCCGCGCATCATCAGCGCGGGAATACCGTCAACGCCGCACAGAAAAGCTGGTACGAGGGGCTAATCCGCGTCAACCACGCGAAGCAGATAGGCCACACGCGTCGCCGCCGTGCACTTAAAGCGTTCGTCCGCGCGAACTCCGGCGACCCACACCACGGCACCTCCCGGTGCCGTCCTCACCACGGGCACGCCGGCGCGCTCGGAAACGGGAATGCGAGCCTCTCCTAGCAAGTCGGATACCTTCTTGCTTCGGCCACTCATTCCTAACGGGCACATCACGTCTCCCGGTGCGGGACCGTCCACCCACAGGCGCGCCAATCGCGCCTCGGCAGGGATCTCGCCACGCGAGCCCGCCAGGATCCGCTCACTATCGCTGTCGGCAAAACCCAGGGCAGCCGCGTCTACCAAAGCTGCCACTTCCCCGGCAGCCGCAAGCTCACGGGCGCGGCGCACGATATCGCATCCCGGTTCAACGGCCATCGGCTCTGCGACCAGCATACGTCCCCCGCCCAACGGCAAACGACCGGGTACGGTAACCCAGTCCGCGACCAGGCCCTCGCGAGCCACCGGAACCTTAAACGCCAGCATGCCAAATTCGACGCGTGCGTCAATCCCTGCCGGAAGCGTGACCGAGCCTGCGCCCTCGGCAACGCAGGAAAGGACTCGCTCCACATGTCGCATCTCTGGACGAGCGTCCGGATCGATGCGTTTGATCGCCAGTCGCACGATGCGCCGCGCGATTACCACCTCGGCCGCAGCAAGGCGTCTGGCATCGAGCACTAGCGCACCCGCCGCCTCCTTGCGCAGGCAGCTTCGAAACGCCTGTGCCGACAGCTGGGACAGAAACGCATCTTCGTCACCAAGGATCTCGCAGGCGGCGCCAATCGTCTTGCACACGCTCGCATTACGCTGTGCCACCACTGGCATTACCCGATGGCGCACGTAGTTTCGCAGATACGAGACATCCTCGTTGCTCTCGTCCTCACGCCACGGCTGACCATGTACCTGTAGATAGCCCACGAGCTCGCCATGAGTTAAGTCGAGCAAGGGGCGCACCACGATATTCCTCCGGCGAGGAATGCTCGATAGGCCAGCGGGCCCTGAACCCTTAATCGCGTTCATCAAAAACGTTTCCGCGCGATCCGAAGACGTGTGCGCGGTGCAGATACGAGCCGCCGTTCGCGGTGCCCCCGTCTGGGCGCAGAGCTCGCGAACATACCTCCGCGCCGCGGCATAGCGCACCTCGCGGGCCGCGGCCTCAATATTGCCCGACTCCCCATCAAAATAAGCGTGCTCCACACACAGCGGTAAACCATATTGCGCGCAAAGCCCGCGCACAAAGGCCTCATCGCCGTCGGACGCCTCGCCTCGCAGATGGTGATTTACATGAAGCACATGCAGGCGCTCGCGAGCAATGGGGGCAACGCCGCGTCCATCTTGGATATCCAACTTTGATGTACACGCCATAAGAAGCAGTGCCGTCGAGTCCGCACCGCCTGATACCATGAGCACCACAGGAGCAGCCTGCTGCCTCGTCCGGGTCTCATCGACTGCCCCAGGCACGGCATGGTGTCCATAATGCTGAGATACCGTAGGCATTTGCTTCCTCCTCTATTCGTCCGCACCCATTGTATCCTTTGGAATCTTATGTCTCGTCTGCACCTTCATATCCTCGGCAGTGGCTCTAAAGGCAACTGCGCACTCATCGAGAGCCCGCAGGGGCTCATTATGGTCGATGACGGACTGTCTCGCCGCGAAACGCTCAAACGCATGGCGGAACTCGGACTGTCGGCAGACGACGTGTACGCCCTTGTTGTCACCCATGAACACAGCGACCACATCAAGGGGCTTGAGGTGTGGTGCAAGCATTGGAATGGACCGGTCTTTTCCAGCAGAGGCACGCTCACATCAAAAGAAAGCCTCACACATCTGCCTGTTGAGGAATTCGACCCAGGTGACACCCTCTCTATTGCCGGAGTCCGCATTCAAACGTATTCGACATCCCACGACGTCGTCAACCCCGTCGGCTACCGGTTTGATGCTCAGGGTGATTCGATTGGCTTTGCCACCGACACCGGCGAGTTGTCGAAGCATGCCATCGATACGCTCAAGGACTGTCGCATTCTCGCGCTCGAAAGCAATCACGATGTAGCAATGTTGCGTCAAGGCGACTATCCTCGCTTTCTTCAGGAACGTATCCTGTCTGTAAAAGGGCATCTCTCCAACGATCAGGCCGCCGATGCCGCACGCGCGTTGGTAACCGATCGCACCGAGCAACTTATCGCGATGCACATTAGCCAAGACAACAATCGCCCAAGCCTGACCGTCAAAAGCTACGCAAGCTCCCTCGACGCAACACTCGACAACGAGCTTGGCAGCACCGCCACCCGCGTTGAGGGGCTGCATAAACTCACGATACGTCCCGCCGGGCAATATCGGCCCATGACCATACAGTAAACAGCAAAGGGGGCTGGGAATCACTTCCCAGCCCCCTTAACGTAGGCACCGATTTTAAAAGCCGATAGCCTTAATCGATGGAAATCTTCGTAACGTTCTTCTTCTCGACAATCTTAGGAACCGTAACGGTAAGGATGCCGTCAGCGTACTTTGCAGAAAGGCCCTCGCTCGAAGCATCCTTCAGGTACACACCGCGCGTCGCGCTGTACGAGCTGAACTCCTTCTGTAGGAAGTTCTTACCCTCGTTCTCCTCGTCTTTCTCGACATTCACGCTAATGGAAAGACGACCCTCATTGAGCTCGACATCGATATCGTCCTTGGCGACGCCGGTCAGATAAGCCTTGACCTCATAGCCATCGCCCTTATCCTCAACGTCAACGGGGAACGCCTTAGAAGCAATCGAGCTGTTCGCTAGGTCGCTCATATCATCAAAGAGATCAAACAACGAGCTAGCAGAGGGACGAACACCAAAAACCGAACGATAAGGAACCATGCTTGCCATGACTACCACTCCTTTAAGGGACTGCCGAGCCATCTTCTAGGTGGCAGGGACTTCTTTTGACGCTCTAATATATGCCCATCCATTTCTTATATATACATTTTGATATAAAGTTTTTTAAGTCTCTTTCTATAAGCATATCTAAGTCTGGTCGACTAAGGTTTTAACGAAGCTAAAGTTCTTTGAACCGTGCCTTAAATACCATATACGCGGCCTGTCAAAACGAAGCGGAGGGCTTACAATGAGCGCATACACGTTGTTAATGACAACCTAAGGGCATCATGGACGATCAGACCTCCGACAATTCGTTTGAGTCGCTGCAGAACGATAGTTCTGCCTATTCACAGCCCATACGCTACCATCGTCCCCATATTTCCCAAGAGCCCATTAACGATGCAGAGCCTGAGTATGTAACTCGCAATCGATATCAAACCCTAGAAGAATCTCAATCGGCGTGCAGACACATGGGTGTCGCCTCGAGCGATCCGGTGTATCTAAAAGATGCCCCCTTATCCAAAAACAGCGCAAGCAGCCAGGAGCAGACACAAACACCCACAAAGCAACATCGTAGAGGGCCCCGTCCCAAGCAAACTCTAACGCATTCCGCCCGCTATCTCGAGACGCCTAAGCAGGGGAAATCGATATTTACATCGTCAAACAGACGGCGCAGACAGCACCGTCTTCAAATTGCGCTCTTGATCATTGCCATCGTGGCAATCGCGCTGGTCATTCATTTTGTTTTCTTCAAATAGAAAAGGCTATTAAGCCATAGAGGCGTTTAGCTCATATCGATCAAACGCAAAAAAAAGGGGGAGACCGCGAGGCCTCCCCCTTCCACATTCTCGCTGACGGCTCGGTGCCGTCCACCGGTCAGCGGCGCCCTGGCCTCCCACGGGCTGACCCCGCAGTACTCTCGGCGCGATGGGGCTTAGCTTCCGGGTTCGGAACGGGACCGGGCGTGCCCCC